>ERZ857785.22-NODE-22-length-224347-cov-19.554835_pt1 | contig 224347 bp, 198 predicted proteins | sample MGYA00519763_ERZ857785 | MGnify/ENA primary metagenome ERZ857785 (study PRJEB31778, sample SAMEA3449365) | human gut metagenome | biome: human gut; feature: human-associated habitat; material: faeces | place: United Kingdom | collected 2010/2012 ...
CGATGCGGCCCGAACCGAACAGACGCATCAGGTCGTCTTCGAGCGATACGAAGAATTGCGACGATCCGGGGTCGCCCTGACGCCCGGCACGTCCGCGCAACTGACGGTCCACGCGGCGGCTTTCGTGCCGCTCGGTGCCGATGATGGCAAGACCGCCCGCCTGTTTCACTTCGGGTGTCAGCTTGATGTCGGTACCGCGGCCGGCCATGTTGGTGGCGATGGTCACCTGGCCCGAACGTCCGGCTTCGGCGACGATCTGCGCTTCCAACTGGTGCTGTTTGGCGTTCAGTACGTTATGTTTGATGCCGCGCAGCTTGAGCATGCGGCTCAAAAGTTCCGATATTTCGACCGAGGTGGTACCCACGAGCACCGGACGGCCCTGTTCGACGAGTTTGACGATCTCCTCGATCACGGCGTTGTATTTCTCGCGCTTGGTCTTGTAAACCAGGTCCTGACGGTCGTCGCGGATGACCTTGCGGTTGGTCGGGATGACCACGACATCCAACTTGTAGATACTCCAGAACTCCGATGCCTCGGTTTCGGCCGTACCGGTCATACCGGCCAGCTTGTGGTACATGCGGAAGTAGTTCTGCAGCGTGATGGTAGCGAAGGTCTGCGTCGCGGCTTCGACCTTGACGCGCTCCTTGGCTTCGATGGCCTGATGCAGCCCGTCCGAATAGCGCCGGCCGTCCAGAATACGGCCCGTCTGCTCATCGACGATCTTCACCTTGTTGTCCATCACCACGTATTCGACATCTTTCTCGAACATCGCGTATGCTTTCAGCAACTGGATGACCGTATGCACGCGCTCGGCTTTGACGGCGTAGTCGTTGATTACGGCATCGCGCTTCTGGGCCTTTTCCTCCGGAGTAATCTCCTCCTTCTCGATCTCGGCGATGCGGGCCCCGATGTCGGGCAGGACGAAGAAGCCCTCCTCGTTGAAATATTTCGACAGGGCTTCGTGGCCTTTGTCGGTGAGTTCCACCGAGTTCATCTTCTCGTCGATGACGAAGTAGAGGTCGTCGGTAATCTCCGGCATGCGGCGGTTGTTGTCCTGCATGTAGATATTTTCGGTCTTCTGCATCTGGGCCTTGATACCCTGTTCGGAGAGGAACTTGATCAGCGGTTTGTACTTGGGAAGACCTTTGTGGCTGCGGTAGAGCTTGATGCCGCCCTCTTCGTTCTTGCCTTCGCCGAGCAGCTGGCGGGATTCCGCGAGCAGGTTGGTCACCAGGTTTTTCTGGAGGTTGTAGAGGTGCTCGATGGCCGGGCGGTACTGTTCGAAGAGCTGGTCGTCGCCTTTGGGGACGGGACCCGAAATGATCAGCGGGGTGCGGGCGTCGTCGATCAGCACGGAATCGACCTCATCGACGATGGCGTAGTGGTGCTTGCGCTGCACCAGGTCCTTGGGCGACGAAGCCATGTTGTCGCGCAGGTAGTCGAAGCCGTATTCGTTGTTGGTGCCGAAGGTGATGTCGGCCATGTAAGCCTTGCGTCGGGCGTCCGAGTTGGGCTGATGGCGGTCGATGCAATCGACCGTCAGACCGTGGAACTGGTACATCGGCCCCATCCATTCGGAGTCGCGGCGTGCCAGATAGTCGTTCACGGTCACCATGTGGACGCCTTTGCCGGCGAGTGCGTTCAGGAACACGGGGAGGGTAGCCACCAGGGTTTTGCCTTCGCCCGTCGCCATCTCGGCGATCTTGCCTTTGTGGAGCACCACGCCGCCGAAGAGCTGCACATCGTAGTGGATCATGTCCCAGCGGACGTCGTTGCCGCCGGCGAGCCAGTGCGTCGCATAGATCGCCTTGTCGCCCTCGATTTTGACGAAGTCCTTGGTGGCGGCCAGCTCCCGGTCGAAATCGTTGGCCGTGACTTCGACCGTTTCGTTCTGGGCGAAGCGGCGGGCCGTGTCCTTCATGATGGCGAAAGCTTCGGGCAGGAGTTCGTCGAGTTTCTGTTCGATCTTCTCGTCGATGCGTTTTACCGTTTCGTCGATCTCCTTGGAGATTTTCTCCTTGTCGGAAAGCGACGTGTCAGGCAGCTCGAGACGGGCTTTCAACTCGACGATACGGGCTTCGTCCGCAGCGATGAAGTCGGCGATCTGTTTTTTCAGGTTACTGCTGCGGGCACGCAGTTCGTCGTTCGAAAGCGCCTCGATCGTCGGATAAACGGCTTTGATTTTTACGAGATAAGGTTCTACTTCTTTGCGATCTTTGTCGGCTTTGGATCCGAAAAAAAGCTTGATTAAACTGGCGGCTATGTCCATATTTTCGATGTTGTTATTTCGTGTGGAAATTAAATCTGTCAAAGATATTCATTATTTCGGAAAATACAATACGAATTTGCCTCGAATAAGGGGGATTTTTCATTCGCTATCGGTGTCCGGGAGGGTCGCCTCGGCATATTTCGGACGGAAGGCCCGATATTTCCGGGGATCTTCGCCGTTTCCCGGGCGCTGCGTATGCGGCGTGCGGAATCCTACTGTCGTTTCCGGGGGTTTTCCGGCTGTAAGCGGGACTTCTCCGCATCGGCCCGGCTGCGGCTTGTCGTCACCAGATAGACACCGCTGAAAATCAGCAATACGGAGCAGATTTTGGTCGGATCGAATGTTTCCATACCCCAACATACGGCCACTAATGTAGCGACCAGCGGCTGGATGTAGTTGTACATGCCGGCGACGGTCGGACGCAGGTTTTTCTGTCCGACGATGATCAGCATGTAACTCAAAAACGTGCTGCCGACGACGATGAATGCCAGGGAGCCGATCGCTGCTGCGGAAAGGGCCTGCCAATCGGTCGAAAGCAGGTCGCGGCCGGTGAAGGGCAGGATGCAGAGCGTGGCGAAGGTGAACATCCATTTCATGATGGTCGTGAGCGAGTAACGGGTGACGAAATTCTTGTACAACACGAAGTAGAGTGCGTAACTCAACTGCGCGAACAGGACCAGCAGGTCGCCCGCGACGGAGTGCCCTCCGGCACTGTCCGTATTTCCGCTGCCGAGGACCAACAGCAAGGCTCCCGAGGCTCCGGCGGCGATGCCGAGTACCTTTTTCGCGGTGATCGGTTCCTTGAGGAAAATTGCGGCGAGAATCATCGCCCACAACGGCATGCTCGTGGTGATGATCGAGGCGTTTACGGGCGAAGTCATGCCCACGCCCAGGATGAAGCTGCCCTGGTTGAGGACCACGCCCAGCAGCGATGCACCGAAGAGTTTGGCCAGGTCTTTCGGCGGTACGTGTTCGGACTTTCGGAAGAATGAAAGGATCCAGAACAGGATCATGGCGCCCACGATCCGCAGGTCGGTGACAGCCAGCGGTGTAACGATACCGCCGAGCATTACGAATTTGGCGACGGGGGACATCAGCCCCCAAATAGCGTTGGCGCCGAACATGGCGCCGTGTCCTTTCCAGTTGATCGTCTGCATGATTTTTACGGTAATTCGCCGGTCCCGGGACCGTTGCGAATCGGATTTTTTTGACAGTTGTTTTTTTATCCCCGCCGTCAGCTTTTCGGATTTTGAAATCCGACCGTCGTTATTCGCAGGCCGGGCTTTTTCCCAAATGATTTCCTTTGAAAAATCAGGACTGCCGGCAAAAGCGGAACAGATGGCTGCCGGTGGGAAGCGTATCCTCCCGATTATTGCGATCGGGTGATTTTATCGATGATCCGCCGCGCGACGGGACAACATTCGCAACGTTGTGCGGCGCAATATTCCCTCGACAGCTGGATCAACCCCTGCGTGTCGAATGCGTTGCGGGGATTGACTCCGGCTGCGATCCACGGCCTCGTGTATTTGTTCTCTTCGGCGGGAATACATTCCAGCAGGGCGATAGCCCGGTCGCGGAGTTCTTCGTTCTGGATGTAGGAGCCGTAAACGTATTGCAGGATGCTGACCACGTTGATACCGAAGACATCCGTTTTGTGCTGTCCGACCCGCTTGGGGTTCTCCTCCGGTCCTTCCGGGGTATGTCTGGCTCCGGACCAGTAGGGCGACGCTTCGGTACGGAACAGGCGGTTCACCTCCTGGCGGGTACGGCAGGCCAGCAGTTGCTCGAAAACGAAATCATGCTGTGAGAAAAACGAGGCCAGTTGCGCGATGCGCAGCCGCGGAAGGTTGCCCGGTCGGATATTGGCCGTTTTCCATGCCGAAGGGTCTATCGGTTCGATGTCGTATCGTGCACGGAAGTAGGCGAAGTCATCGCGCAGGCGACGGATGTAGTCGTCCGGGCGAAAGGTGTCGAGCAGTCCCGAGGTGCCGAACAGCAGGGCTTCGATCCGAGGCAGCGAACGTCTTTCCCGAAGCACCATCGTATAAGTAGCACGCCGGGCGAGCTCCGTATAGGTGTCCTGATTGGAGAGGTCGCCGATGTAGCGGAACAGCAGCGTGTAGAAGGTCTGGTTCCAGTTCTGCCCCGAAATACGGTAGATTTCTGCGGCTGCATCGTATTTGCGCCGGAGCCGGTCGTACACCAGCCCGGTCAGCAGGTCTGCGAGGTGCAGCGGATCGAGCGTCGTGAGGAATCCGGCGCAGGCATGGCCGGCGGCTCCGGTTCGGAGCCGTTCCAGGATCTCTGCCGTTTGGTCCGCACGGGGTTCCACCGGTTACAACATGTTGAGTTCGAGCAGCGCCTCTTCGGACATCATGCTCTTGTCCCATACGGGATCGAACGTGAGGATGACATTGACGCTCTTCACGCCCTTGACTTTGGCGACCTGTTGATTGACGTCTTCGACCAGCATGTCCGCCATTGGACAGTTGGGGGCGGTGAGGGTCATGCGGATATTCGCTACACCGTCCGGTTCGTAGTCTATTTCGTAGATCAGCCCCAGGTCGTAGATATTGACCGGGATTTCGGGGTCGTAGATATTCTTGAGCGTGGCGACGATATCTTTTTCTACCTGTAAAATCTCTTCTGGTGTCATGTTGCGTAAGAGTTATTTTTTTGAAAAAGCGAGCGCATAGAGCCGCATCTGCTTGACCATGGCCAGCAAACCGTTGCTCCGCGTGGGGGAGAGGTTGGCGCTCAGGCCGATGGCGTCGATGAAATAGAGGTCCGTGTCGAGTATCTCCTGCGGTGTCCGACCGCCCAGCACCCGGATAAGCAGGGCGATGATTCCTTTGGTGATGATCGCGTCGCTGTCGGCCGTGAACCAGACTTTGCCGTCTTCGTAACGGGCGTCGATCCAAACCCGCGACTGGCAGCCCTGGATCAGGTACTGATCCGTGCGGTGCTCGGGTGCGATGGCCGGGAGCGTGTCGCTCAATCCGATCAGGTATTCGTATTTGTCGAGCCATTCATCGAATACCGAAAATTCTTCGATGATCTCGTCTTGTCGTTTGTCGTTTGCCATGGTTAAATATTGCTTGAAATAACTTCTTCGAGTACCGTTCCCTCCGAAGCCGCCGGAGCCTCGATACCGAGCAGACGGCAGAGCGTCGGGGCGACCGCCGTCATATCGACGGGGCGGTCTATCTGCCGGGGAAGGATGCCTGCGCCGTAGAAGATCAGGGGAACGCGGGTGTCGTAGCCGTACATCGAACCCGACGAGGAGCGTTTGTGGTCGTGCTCTTCGATCCATCCCGGCATCAGGTTGATGATGACGTCGCCCGAGCGGCGGGGATAGAAGCTGTTCTGCATCTTGCGGGCATAGCCGCTGCCGAAGTAGCTGGTCCGCATGGCCGTAGCCGAGAGAGCGTGCGAAACGCCCCGGAACTGCATGGCGAACGTGGCCACTTCGTTCTGAATATCTGCCAGGCTGAGGTCTTTCTCATACACGAGGTTGTGATTCAGGTACAGGCATTTGTCTTCGTACTCCAACACCCAGTTGCCCGGTCCGTAGCGGGCGCTGAGAAATCCGTTTACGATCACTTCGAACTGGCGCGTATTGAACCTGTCGCACGCTTCGCGGCCGAAATCGTAGGAGGGGCTGCTGCCGTGATCCGACGTGAGTATGACGAGTACTTCATGAGGCTTGAACAGCGTATAAACGTATGTCAGGAACTCTTCCAGATCCTGATCGAGCCGGTAGTACATGTCTTCGGCTTCGATCGATTCGGGGCCGTAGGCCTCGCGGATCGCACGCGGGGCGTCGAGGCAGATGTTCAGCAGGTCGGTCCGGTCCCGTTTGCCGAGGTCGAGTTGTGTCAGGGCCGTTTTGGCGAATTGAAGCGTCAGGCAGTTGCCTGCCGGCGAATACAGGATGTTGTCGTAGCGGCTTTCGGAAGGGGCTTTCGACGAGATCCGTTTGACGGCGTCGGCCGAGGTGTCGGCCGAACGCTTTTTCTTGGCCATGGAACTCATCAAGACGATGTCCGAACAGCGTTTGTTGCGGTATTTGTCGTCGTTCAGCAGGGAGTGCCACGGTTCGCCGATGTAAGAAAGGTAGAGTTTGTCCGCATTGAATCTTTTGACCCAGGCCGGTAAAACGGGCAGGTAGTAGGTGGAGGTGGTCCAGTTGCAGGAAACGCTGTCCATCCAGAAGGTCATGCCTTCGCGTCCGCCCATCACCACGGCCGAAATCGGGTCGAGAGCTACGGTTACCGACCGACTGTCGGGAGATTGCCGGAGCAGGGCCTCCCCGACGGTCGGGGCGATCAGGTTGCGGGGCGAGTAGGCGCCGTTGCCGTGGTAGTATTCGGGATCGCGGACGCTGGGGTCGTCGATGAGTCCGACCGTTTTATTGACGATGTAGTCCCGCCAACGGGTCGAAATCACGCCATGCGTCGAGGGCATCGCTCCCGTGGTGAGCGTGGCCAGCGATACGGGGGTCGAAGTTTGCTGATAGTCGTAGGAGCCTTCCGTGAAGCGGGCGCCGCCTTCTGTCAGACGCAGAAATCCGCCCGTGCCGAACTGGCTCCGGTAACGGTCGATGTCGTCCGGACGCATGGAGCTTACGACTAAATTGATGACCAGACGGGGCGGAGTGTTTGCGAGGATCGGCAGAACACCCGGCAGCAGGAGCAGGACGAGCAGGATTTTCTTCATTTTTTCGCGTGTGACTATCGAACGGCAAATTTATGAATTTATTTAGTATTTTCTTCATTTGTTTTGTGCCGTCCTTCAAAAAAAGAAATCGGATGCCGGAGCCGGATTTCATTCTCGGTTTTCCAGCAGTGCGAAAAATTCGCCGGCCTGCCGTCCGTCGATGAATCCGTGGTGTACGTCGAGCGATACGGGCATCGTAAGCCGATCGCCGGACCGAGTCAGTTTCCCGGTGGAGATGCGGGGTATGGAGTCGCCCCGATTGGCCGACCGGGCATGTTTCATTTCCGTAAAGGCGAACCAGGGAACAGCCGAAAAATAGATCAGATCCGTGCGCCCGGCTCCCGCTCCCAGACAAAGACCGTCCGCTGCCTTTACGCGTTCCGTTTCCCGCTCGGCCGCCCGGATGAATTCGTGCAGGTCGGAAAAGTACTCGAAGAACCCGTAGCCGAAGCTGCCGTCCTCGCGTCCGATAGTCGGGCTCGCGTGGATTCGGTCGTAACAGACCACTTCCCCGTTTTCGATCCGGTATCGGAATGCCTCGATCCGGTTTACGGCCGTTAGAATACGGTGCAGGGAACAGAGGAAGAACGAAGTACGCCTCTTCTTGGCTTCGAGGTAGCACTCCGTAAAATCGACCGGAACGACCGTTCCCCAGAAGGGATCGTCCATTCCGTTGAAAAATTCATAATGTTCGCGTCTTTTCCAGGTCGTCGTGTCGATTTTGTACTTCATATCGTTTTTATAGAAACTGGTTGAAAAATTCTTTTTCCCGGCTGAGGTCTATTTCTGGAAGCGATTCGATGATTTCCAGTTGTTTGCGGCAGAATCGACGGTATTCGTCGCTTTCGGGGTGTAGCGGCCGGTGGCCGGCGGCGGTCGTCACGGCTTCTACTTGCGGGAGTTTTCTGAGGGCCTCCTCGGTGAGGGTCGCTGCGGTGAAGAGTTCCCAGATGTATTGCTGTGCCTGTTGCGAGGGGTGTACCAGATCGTCGGCATAAAAACGGTAGTCGCGCAGGTCGTCCGTGAGGATTTCGTAGGCGGGGAAGTAGGCCGAGTCTGCATGTCGGCGGTAGATTTCGTCGATGGCCAGGCGGAGGGTCGCTTTACTCAGAAAGTTGTCCGGAAGACCGTCCCCGAGGTGCCGGACGGGACTGACCGTGAGGATCACTTGCTTTCCGGCGAGCGGGCCTGCCTGCAGATCGTCGTAGCGGGCGACGATCTCTTCGACGGTCAGACGCCGGCGCCGAAAGAGTGCTGCGGGTTGCCTGTGGCAGTTGGCCACGATCTCTCCGGTCGAACGGAGCTCGTAAACCCACGCCGTCCCGAAGGTAAGAATCACGCGGTCGGCTTCGCGCAGGGCGCTGGCTCCTGCCCTGCGGGCCAGATTCATTTTCGAGAGAGCCATTTTCTGCGAGCCGTCCGAGAAAGCTCCGTGAAAACCGTAGTGGAACCAGAGCCCGTTGCGGCAGCCGAGTTCTTCGGGGACGACCTCTTGCTGCGCGGCGTAGGATTCGAGGGTTGCAGCGAGCGAAAGGGGGTTGAACAGGATGCCGGAGGGATTGCTCGTGATCCGAAACCGGGCTCCGGACAGCCGGCCTGAGATGTGTTCGGCGAAACAGGATCCCAACGCCAGCAGGCGGTTTTCATAGCCGATCCGGACGGATAGCGGCGCAATTCGGATTTCAGTGCGGAATTTCATGCCGTAAAGATAGACGGAAACGGCGTAAAACGGAAATTCCCGACAAGGAGTTTTTTCGGGCGGGAAACAGAAAATAAATTTTCGATCGCTCTCGCCTTTCCCTGTCTTTGACATAGTTTTAGATGGGATGCGCCGAGAGAAAACTGCGAACAAGTTCCCGTTTTCTCCCGGCTTTCACTATCTTTGTCATATGATTCGCAAGGCAAATTGTAAGATCAACATCGGGCTGGACGTGCTGTGCCGTCGTGAGGACGGGTATCATGAATTGGCGACCGTAATGATTCCTGTGTATGGACTGTACGATGTCGTCGAAGTGGAACATGCAGCGCAAACTTCCTTCCGGTCGAGCGGCCTTACAGTCGATTGTTCGGATGCCGATAATCTCTGTATGAAGGCCGTACGGCTGATGCAGGCACGTTACGGTGCGGGCGATGTTTCGGTGGCGCTCGACAAGCGGATACCTTTCGGTGCCGGGCTGGGGGGCGGATCGTCCGACGCGACCGCCGTAATCTTGGCGCTCGATGAATTATTCGGTTTGGAACTTCCGGAGCGGGAGCTGATCGATTGTGCCGCAGCATTGGGAAGCGATACGGCCTTTTTCGTGCGCAATACGCCCCAATTTTGTACGGGACGCGGCGAGGTGATGAGTCCCGTGGAACTCGATCTGCGGGGGTTATGGATCGCTGTGGTAAAGCCGGATTGCGGTGTTTCCACGCGCGAGGCTTACGCCGGGATTCGACCTGGCGTTCCTGCCGTCCCGCTTGCGGAGCGAATCGCCCGGCCCGTGACCGAATGGCAGACATGTCTGAAAAACGATTTCGAACCCCATATTTTTGCCGCCCATCCGGAGATTGCCGCAGCCAAAGCCTCGCTTTTGGATGCCGGAGCCGTTTATGCCGCCATGTCGGGTTCCGGATCGGCCGTTTTCGGGCTTTTCGACGATGAAGAAAAGGCGCGGAGCCGAAGCCTCACGCCTTTTGTCTTTCCCTTACAATAAATAAAACGTTGCCGTTCCGCTACAGGTTTATTGACGGCTGCACGCCTTGACGGGAATCTTCTCGATGCGTCGCTGGTGACGGCCGCCTTCGAAATCGGTGGCGAGGAACTCTTCGACGAATTCCACTGCCTGGTCGTTGGTGATGAAACGGGCGGGCAGCACGATCACGTTCGCGTTGTTGTGCTGGCGGATCAGGTGGGCGATCTGCTTGTCCCATACGAGTCCCGCACGGATGCCCTGGTGCTTGTTGAGGGTAATGGCCATGCCTTCGCCCGAGCCGCAGAGTCCTATGCCGCGCTCCAGCTCCCCGCTTTCGATGGCATTGGCCAGCGGGTGTGCGAAATCGGGGTAATCGACGCTCTCCTCGGATTCGGGGCCGAAGTCGAGGACATCCCAACCCTTCGCAGCCAGATAACCTACCAGAAATTCTTTCATTTCATAGCCCGCGTGGTCGCTGGCGATACCGATTTTCTTTTCCATAACGTATTTGTTTTTAGTTGATTCCTTTCTATGGCAATATGCTGCCGTCGTCGTTTTTTTCGGAAATTGGAAGCCTCCGGACCGCGCCTTCGGGCGGTATGAGGGTACAGCGTCTTCCTACATTCTACAAATGTACGAAAAAACCTTCTTTGGCCGGAATGTTCCGGTAAAAATCATTATTTTCACACCGTGAAAATTTTGGGTGTCATATTCGGGAGCCTCTTCCTGGGGCTGGGTATCGTCGGTATCTTTGTGCCGTTGTTGCCGACGACGCCCTTCCTGCTCCTCGCCGCCGCCCTTTACGTTCGTTCTTCGCCCCGCCTCTATGCGTGGCTTTTGAACCAGAGGCATTTGGGCTCTTATATCCGTAACTTCCGCGAAAATCGCGCCATACCTTTGCAGGCGAAGATTGTTTCCGTGTCGTTGATCTGGCTGACGATGGGGTATTGCATCTTTCGGGTCGTCGATGCGTGGTGGTGGGCGCAGCTCGGGCTGTTTCTGCTCGCAGTCGGAACCAGTTGGCACATCCTTTCGTTCGCTACGTTGAAGAAGAAGGAGTAGTCTTTCCCGTTTTGCGTTGCGTGTCGAGTACGACGATGCTGACGGCCGCAACGACCAGTCCCACGCCCAGGGCGCTTGTCCAGCCGAACCGCTCTCCGAAAACCGTTGCGCCGATGGCTACTGCCGTCAGTGGTTCCAGCGCCCCGAAAATCGATGTGAGCGTCGGCCCGATGAATTTGATCGCCCTGACCAGCGTGATGTTGGAGATCGCCGTGGCCGGGAGCGCCAGTCCGAGAATAGCGAGCCACTCTTTTCCGTCGGTCACGAGCCGGACACCGCCCGTGAACATCCCTCCGCAGAGAAACAGCAGAGCTCCGAAGGCCATGACGTAAAAGGTCAGGGTGGTCGATTCGACCTGCGCCGCGCGGCTCTTGCGTACGCCGATGATATAGCCGGCATAGGCGAATACCGAAACGGCGGCCGCAACGGTCCCCGACGTGGTATCTCCGCCCCGGCTGCCGATTCCTCCGGCGGAGAGGAGGGCGACACCGGCCAGCGAAACGCCGATGGCCGCTGCCGTTCGCCACGAAATACGTTCGTGGAAAAAGAGTGCCATGGCCAGGGCGACGGCCAGCGGGTACATGAAATGGATGATCGAGGCGACCCCGCTCGAGATATTTTGATAGGCGATCACCAGACTCAATGATGTCGCGGCCCGAAACAGGCTCAAGAAGAATACCGTGCATAACTCCTGCCGGGAGATGCGGAACCGGCAGCCGCCGGCGAGTCCGACGATTCCCAATGTCAGGGAAGCTACTCCCCAACGGTAGGAGAGCACTTCGAACGATGAGAACCCGTCCGAGAGCAGGAGAATCGAGAACAGCGGGGCCAGTCCGAAGGTCGAGGACGACAATGCCGCATAGACGATACCCTTGAAATTCTTCATTTTATGCCAGATATCGTTCTGCAACGCTGATGAGGAATCCCAGCAGCAGGGCATTGAGCAGGATGACCGGAGCCGCCTTACGGTCTTTGCCCGTGAGGATCAGCACGACCGGTAGGGCCATCATGAGAGTCACGGCCATACCGTCCGCCCACCAGGGCAGGTAAGGCAGGTTGCTGTAAAAGACGATCGGCCCGGCAAAGAAATATTGCAGGAAGGCCGACAGGCAGGAGCGGAACGAGAGTTTTTGGGCGATCATCGGGATGATGTCCAGAGCGCCTGCCACGGCACCCGTCGTAAGAGCCAGCGTGAAGTGATCCATGGACTATTTCGATGCGCGTTTGCGGTCTGTTTCGTTCAGCAGGATCTTGCGCAGGCGCATGGCGTGCGGAGTGACTTCCACGTATTCGTCCTCCTTGATGTATTCGAGGGCCTCTTCGAGCGAGAATACCTTGGGCGGGGCGATCGAGGTTTTTTCGTCCGATCCCGAGGCTCGCATGTTCGTAAGCTGCTTGGCTTTGGTGACGTTTACCGTGATGTCGTTCTGGCGGGTGTGTTCGCCGATCACCTGGCCTTCGTACACCTGTTCCATCGGAGAGATGAAGAAACGTCCGCGGTCCTGCAACTTGTCGATCGAGTAGGCATAGGCCGTACCCGTTTCGCCCGAGATGATCGAGCCGTTGACACGCATTTCGATTTCGCCCGTCCAGGGTTCGAATCCTTTCAGGCGATGTGTCATGATCGCTTCGCCGGCCGTTGCCGTGAGCATATTGGATCTCAGACCGATGATACCGCGCGAGGGAATCGTGAATTCGAGCCGCGTGCGGTCGCCGTTGGTTTCCATGTTGGTCAGGGTTCCCTTGCGTTTGGTGGCCAGTTCGATCACTGTCCCCGAGTACTCCTGGGGACAATCGACGGTCATCTCTTCGATCGGTTCGCACTTCTTGCCGTCGATCTCCTTGACGATGACCTTGGGCTGTCCTACCTGGAGTTCGTAACCTTCGCGGCGCATGGTTTCGATCAGCACCGAGAGGTGCAGCACGCCCCGCCCGAAGACGATGAAGCTGTCGGCGTTGGCTCCCGGTTCGACGCGCAGGGCGAGGTTTTTCTCCAACTCGCGGTCGAGGCGCTCCTTGATATGGCGGGAGGTGACGTATTTGCCGTCCTTGCCGAAGAACGGCGAATTGTTGATCGTGAAAAGCATCGACATCGTAGGTTCGTCGATGGCGATCGGGGGCAGCGGTTCCGGATTCTCGTAGTCGCAGATCGTATCGCCGATTTCGAATCCGTCGATGCCGATCAGGGCGCAGATTTCACCGCAGGGCACTGCATCGACCTTTTTCTTGCCCAAACCTTCGAAAACCATCAACTCCTTGATGCGGCTCTTTTGCATCGTCACTCCGTCGCGTTTGGCCAGGGTGACGTTCTGTCCGGTCTTCAGCTCTCCGCGCGTCACTTTACCCACGGCGATACGGCCGATGTAGGAGGAGTATTCGAGCGAGGTGATAAGCATTTGGGGCGTGCCCTCCACGACGGCGGGTTCCGGAATTTCGTCGAGGATGGTGTCCAGCAGCGGAGAGATCGAGTCCGTCGGCTGATTCCAGACATGGGACATCCAGCCCTGTTTGGCCGAGCCGTAGATGGTTTTGTAGTCGAGCTGCTCGTCCGTTGCTCCGAGCGAAAACATCAGGTCGAAAACCTGTTCGTTGACCACTTCGGGACGGCAGTTGGGCTTATCGACCTTATTGATTACCACGATGGGTTTCTTGCCGAGCGAGAGGGCTTTCTGGAGGACGAAACGGGTCTGGGGCATCGTTCCTTCGAAAGCATCGACGAGCAGCAGCACGCCGTCGCACATGTTGAGCACACGCTCCACCTCGCCGCCGAAGTCGGCGTGGCCCGGGGTGTCTATAATGTTGATTTTACAGTCTTTGTAGATGACGGATACATTCTTCGAGAGGATCGTGATGCCGCGTTCGCGTTCCAGATCGTTGTTGTCGAGGATGAGTTCTCCGGAATTTTTGGCATTGTCGCGCAGCACGTGGCTCTGCATGATCATCTTATCGACCAGTGTGGTTTTGCCGTGATCGACGTGGGCGATAATGGCTATATTGCGAAGTTTTTGCATAAAGGGAATTTTAGGTTACAAAGGTAATGAAAATGAGAACAGAGTGTGATGGCCGTGTTCGTTTTTTATAGAATTCCTCTCGATTTTCTGCAAAAGGAGTGGATGTATCGGGGTGTCATGCTGCGGATTATGTCTCCCGGTCGCTTCTGTTTGCAGGGGCGGGCATATCGATTCCATCCTGTTTCGATGCGGGAGGCGTGGCAGGTCTGTTTCGTACGTTCGTTCCGGAACTCGAAATGCGGTTTCCCGCCTTTCGGTCCGAGCGACAGCCGGTCGGGAGCGTGTCAGACACAGCGAACCCGAACGCATCTGCGTTCGGGTTTGTTGTGTCTGACGTTGCGATTTATTTATACACGACTTCCGCCGCTTCGGGCTTTTCGAAAGCTCGCAAAAGCTGGTCCTGTCCTTCGTTCAGATAAATGGTTTTGAGCGATTCCATGGGGTTGCAGAAAAAGCCCCGAAGTTCCGGATTGTTACTTACGTCTATCGTTTCGAGCTGGTTCTCATAACACTTGAGAAGATACAGGGCGGGAAGATTCGACAAATCCAAACTTTGGAGATTGTTATTCTGACATTCTATTGCAGATAAATTAGGGACGTTCAAAAATTCCAATTTTTGAAGATTGCAGTTTGTGCATATTAATTGTGTTAATTCTGGACTGTTTAGATGCAAATTTGTTATTTCGATGTTAGAGCAATCTAACTCATGTAATATAGTGAGATTAGTTAAATCTAAATTTTGGATTTTATTATTCGATACGTGTAAATATTCGATCTCCTTGTTATTCGTCAAATCCAACTCCTGCAGTTGGTTGTCGTTGCAATAAAGCACATTCAACTTCGGACAGTTGCTTACGTCGAGGGCGGTGAGATTATTGCTTTCACAACGCAAAAGATCCAAGTCCGGGCACTGTAAATCCAAGTGGGTGATCTTATTTTGAGCGATATTAAGTGTTGTGAGCTTTGTACAGTTACTAAAATCGAGCGAAGAAAGATTGTTGAGTTCTAAATCAACTAAGTTCAATTCCGGACAATCGAGATAGAGTTCTGACATTTGACTTTGGCCTGCCATTAGGCTTTCCAACTTATGGTTGTTGCTGCAATCGAGAACGGATATTGTGGAAAAAGAATAAAATCCGTCTCCTCCGATTCTCAAATCTTTCAATTCCGGATTCGCAGATAAGTCCCATCTCTCAATTTCAAGAGAACAGGCATAACAATGTAGTTGCAAGAGATTCTTGTTTTGCGATATGTCCAGACTTTTCAGGTTATAATTCATCGAGCAATCGAGCGTATCGAGCAGTTTGTTGTTGCTTACATCGAGTTTGGTCAGATCGTTTCCCGACAAATTCAGGTAGTGTAGGTTCGTGCAGGCTTCTATACCGGTCGCATCGCACATATAGTCTTTTCCTCCAAATACTATATTTCCGGGGCAGTCGATTCGTACCACTAACGATGCTTCGTAGCGGGAGAGTTCTCCGTTACGGTCTAAATCGAAATACTTGAGCAGGTAAGAGCAGAGAAATTCGTCGGGGATCGTTACGGCTTCGCGCCCTTCCGGGCTGTCGGGGGTAAGCGGTCCATCCTGCGGAACGGGATCGTCTTTTGAACAGGCAGACATCAGGCCTGTAAATGCGAGCAATAACAGAGCTAATCTTTTCATGGTTCTGGGTGTAATTTAAGAAAGTTTGACATAAACGACGTCGGTTATGGCTCAAATATATATATCCAAATATTTATGAAATAAAATGACGGTTTGGATATAATTTTTTGCATCCTTATCGTTTCTCGATAAATTGTCGCTCCGCATACCTCCTCATGACCTCCTTTTTCGTATTGTTCGTCGGAATATGCTGCCATCGAAAAAGCGCCCCGAATAAATCTCGGGGCGCTTTTTTGATGCCGGTCCTGATGGCAGGGATTCGGGTTTACTTTGTGTTTTTTACACGTCGGGTGAGCGATGCGGCGTAGGCATCCCAATCCTCGATCTCGCGCCGTGCTACGCCCGATTCGATGGCTGCACGCGCCACGGCCGTGGCGACGACCGCGAGCAGACGCGGGTCGCTCGGTTTCGGAATCAGGTATTCGCGTCCGAACGAGAGCGACTTCAGACCGTATGTTTTCAGGACCTCCTGCGGCACCGGTTCCTTGGCCAGGCGTGCCAGTGCGTGGGTGACGGCCAGCTTCATTTCGTCATTGATCGTACTGGCATATACATCGAGCGCACCCCGGAAAAGGTACGGGAAAGCGAGCACGTTGTTTACCTGATTGGGATAGTCCGAACGGCCCGTTGCGAAGATGATGTCCGGACGGGATGCCATCGCCTCTTCGTAGGTGATCTCCGGCGTGGGGTTGGCCAGGGCCAGCACCAGCGGGTCGTGGGCCATCGTGCGGACCATTTCGGGCGTCAGGATACCTGGGGCTGAAACGCCGAGGAAGACGTCGGCACCTTGGAGGGCGTCGGCCAGCGTATCGACGTCTTCCCGGTCCGTGGCGAGTTGTTCCTTGACAGGATTCAGGTCTTCGCGGCGGGTCGAAACCACGCCTTTGCTGTCGCAGAGAACGAGATTTTCGCAATTCAGGCCGAGCTTCAGGAAAAGGCGGGCGATAGAAACCGCCGCAGCGCCTGCGCCGTTGATGACCACACGGGCGTCGGCGATGGACTTGCCCGCGATTTCGAGGCCGTTCAGCAGGGCCGCACCCGAGATGATGGCCGTGCCGTGCTGGTCGTCGTGCATAACGGGAATGTCGAGCGCTTCACGAAGCCGGGCTTCGATTTCGAAACATTCGGGAGCCTTGATGTCCTCGAGGTTGATACCGCCGAAGGTCGGAGCGATGGCCTTGACGGTTTCCACGAAACGGTCCGTGTCGGTCGCATCCACTTCGATATCGAAGGCATCGATGTCTGCGAATACCTTGAAAAGCATGCTTTTACCCTCCATGACCGGCTTGCCGGCCAAAGCCCCGATGTTGCCCAGTCCCAGGACTGCCGTGCCGTTGGTGATGACGGCGACCAGATTGCCTTTGCCCGTATATTTATAGGCGTCGAGCGGATTTTTCACGATTTCGAGGCACGGCTCCGCCACGCCGGGCGAGTAGGCCAGCGAAAAGTCGTGCTGCGAAGCGAGGGGTTTGGTGGGTACTACCGCTATTTTGCCGGATTGCCCTTCTGCATGGTAACGAAGGGCTTCTTCTCTCATATTTTTATTTTGCATTGTGTTTTATGGGTTTGATGAACTTATTTTTTTCGCAAGGATCGCGCCCGAGCCGGTATTCCGGTGAGAAAAACCGGAAAAGATCCGCCGGGGTCAGAGCCTGTTTACTGCGATCGGTTTTTTGTCGATGTAATTGGGATAGAGGAACAGCGGCATTCCGAGTGCCATACCTGCATGTACTTTTCCCTGTATGCCGATGGATTTCAAAAATTTGCATTTTTTGTCCTGTGCCAGTGCCGAAAGGACGAAGCCCGTGTAGATCTGGCTGACGCCGAGGCTTTCGGCCATCAGTGAACCGTTCTGGTAGGCAAGGTTGGCATCTGCGGCTCCGAAACGGTTCGCGTATGGAGTGTGAATGAGAAGCAGGGTTTTGGCTTCGCGCAGGATGAGGTCGTTGCCTTTGTCGTATTCGGCAATCAGCCGTTTGAAAGCAGGCAGGTAGTTATAAAATTCAGGCCGCAGACGTTTGAGTATGGGTTTGACGAGCGGGTTTTCCAATTTGCGGGCGATTCCCGCGAAAGTATCCAGCGTGAAACGGATGATCTTGTCCAGGATCGCGGGATCGGTGATGACCGTGAAACTCACTTCCTGGCGGTTGCTGGCCGTCGGAGCCCGGTGGGCGGCTTCGAGGATTCGGTCGATCGCTTCCTGCGGGACGGGACGGTCGGAGAGCGCCCGGTTCGAACGACGTGCCTTGCAGAGGAGCAGCACCTGTTCGGGCGAGGGCAGCCCGTTGCGGTCGATCGGATGGATTTTATCGGGAGGGAATGAACTGTGGCGGACCGAGCCGGTCGGGCAAACGGCCGCGCAATGTCCGCAGACGATGCAGGAGTCGATATTGCGCAGACCGATCGGGTCGCCGGGTTTGGCCTGAGTCATGATCCAGGCAGGGCAAACCTTGACGCATTTTCCGCATCGGATGCAGCTGGCGGTGTCGATATTGATTTGTACGTTCATAAATTTTGTCAGAGTATTGTGTGTTTATTGCCGATGTAGTCGATCATGGTTTGAACGACAGAGAAAAATTTTGGGAATTTGTACTGGAAAATCCGTTTCGGAATCTTATCTGCGGACCGGTGAATTACGGTCGGGGCCGTGTATTCTTTCGGAGCTGGATTGTGCGTTCGAGATACGGATTCGGGATATGACTTTACGGTGCGGGTATTTTAATACATATTGTGACGATATCTGTTGGTAGTTATAGCGGGTGTTTCGGTTTCCGGCGAGCCTTTATAAGAAAGTTATCATAAACAGCCCTTGGGACGGTGGATAATTTATCGACCGGATTTCCGTTTTTATGTCAGAACAGGGACTGTTCGCCATGGTCCGTCCGGGAGAATCCGAGATGTGCATAGGCCGTTTCGGTCGCTTCCCGGCCGCGTGGCGTTCGTTTGAGGAACCCTTCTTTGATCAGGAACGGCTCGTAAACCTCTTCGATAGTCCCGGCATCTTCGCTGACTGCCGTAGCGATGGTGTTCAGTCCGACGGGGCCGCCGCCGAATTTTTCAATAATCGTCAAGAGTATTTTGTTATCCATCTGGTCGAGTCCCCGGGAGTCGATATTCAGGGCCGTCAGGGCGATCCGCGTGATGTCGAGGTCGATATGACCTTCGCCTTTGACCATGGCGAAGTCACGCACACGGCGCAGCAGGGCATTGGCGATGCGCGGCGTTCCGCGTGAACGGAGGGCTATTTCCAACGCCGCATCGCTGTCGATCGAAACGTCGAGAATGCGGGCCGAGCGGTTTACGATACCTTTCAGAACCGAAGAATCGTAGTATTCTAGGTGGCATTGGATGCCGAACCGGGCCCGCAGCGGCGATGTCAGCAGGCCGCTGCGCGTCGTCGCGCCGATCAAAGTAAAGGGAGCCAGTTCGATCTGTATCGAACGTGCGGAAGGACCCTTGTCCAGTACGATGTCGATCTTGTAGTCTTCCATCGCGGAGTAAAGGTACTCCTCGACGAGAGGACTTAAACGGTGTATTTCGTCGATGAAAAGTACGTCGCCGGGGTTGAGGTTGGTCAGAAGTCCCGCCAGGTCGCCCGGTTTGTCGAGCACCGGCCCGGATGTGACTTTCAATTGTGCATGCATTTCATTGGCGATGATGTTCGCCAACGTGGTTTTACCCAGTCCCGGAGGACCGTGCAGCAGCACGTGGTCGAGCGAATCGCCTCGCATCAGAGCCGCCTGGATGAAAATCCGGAGGTTATCCACGATCTTCTCCTGCCCGGCGAAGTTGTCCAGTTCGCGGGGGCGGATCTGATTTTCGAACTCCAGGTCGCTTTCGATGTTCCGGATGTTTTTTTCGGTGCTCATAGTCCATTCTGTTTCGGGCAAAGATAATGCAGCGGGTGGAATTTGTTCCCCATTACCGCTGCTATAGTGAAAGGTGTATAGGCAATCGTGCGGGCTTGCACGCAAAGATTGCCGAACCGCCTCCTATCCTCTGCAAAGATACGAATAAGCCGCGTGCAAAAGCAAATTTATTTGCGTTTTGCCGAGGCGAAGTATCTAAGAAGAAGTCAAAGATACGAAAAGGCGGACGTAATTATGAATGTTTGCTTTCAAAAATTTCCGGGAGCGTCCTGTCTTCTGCAAAGATGATGCGAGGAGAGGACAGGGCCGAATTTGTTTGAGTTCCTTTTTCCCCTCCCTGCGGAGCCATGGTACGTAAAAGTACGTTGTTTTCGCTGCGAGCGTCGTTTGGACAACCGTATCCTGTTCTTTTTAAGGATGGATCAATTCCGATAATTGCAAGGGTGTGTCGAGCAGATAGAATTACCGGTCGCGGGCCGATAATGCTTTTCTAATAATATAGGTAGGAACGATTTTAGATGAATTAGATTATTATATAACCGTAATTTATCATTATATTTGTCCAAAATTATTATATTAGTATGTCGTAATGGGGGTGTGCAATAAAAAAAGCGCCTCGAAAAAGGCGCCTTGGAAGTGATCCCGACGGGATTCGAACCCATATCGTAAGAACCGGAATCTTAAATTCTATCCATTGAACTACGGGACCGGTGGCACAAAGGTATAAAAAAAATTGAATTATGCGACAAAAAATGGATAATTGGCAAAGAATCGACAGCGTTATTCGCTGGGCGAATATGACTATCAACTACTTTGCACTTTATATTGGATTGCCGCGGGGTGAAAATCTCTATCAGATAAAAAAGGGAAATAATGGTATTTCCCGGAACCTGGCCGACAAGATCGTGACCAAATTCCCGGAAGTCAGCCTGGCGTGGCTGCTTACCGGCGAGGGGCAGATGTTTGTGGACGAGAAATTATGCGGGGTGCAAATACCGTTCTATCAGGCGGATGTTGAATCTTATATTACGCGCATTGATGAATTGACTTCGGATCGGGAAATGGTGATTCCGCAATTGACGGGATGCGATTTGGCTATGTTGTATAACGGAAAGGCTATGGGATATTCTATTCCGTCCGGATCGATCGTGTTCCTGAAAAAAATGACGCCCGAGGAGATTATTCCCGGACTCGAATACGTGATTGTCTGTCAAAAAATCATAACTTTGCGAATAGTTCGCACTTCGGAGCGGGATTCCGAATGGCGGTTGGTTGCTGCGGACCGGGAAAATTTCGACGATATTTTCGTCAAGGCTTCCGATATCGAGCAGGTATATCAGGTCGTGGGCAAGTTGGAAATTAAAATCTAAAAGCGAATTATGTTTTCAGGAATCGTGGAAAGAACGGTGACGCTCACCGATATCCGTATCGAACAACAAAATAAGACCTTCACTTTTCGTGCGGATTTTTGCGGGGAGTTGAAGATCGATCAGAGCATTGCCCACAACGGCGTATGCCTGACCGTGGTGGATATTACGGAGGATACCTACTCCGTAACGGCAATGAAAGAGACGCTGCTGCGCAGCAATCTGGGCCAGTTGCAGGTCGGCGATATCGTCAATGTGGAGCGTTCGATGCGGCCCGATGCGCTGCTCGACGGCCATATCGTCCAGGGCCATGTGGATCAGACGGCCGTTTGTACGGCCGTCGATGATGCCGAAGGCAGCTGGTATTTTACGTTCAAATACGAACCTGCGGGGGATAATTGTACGGTGGAGAAAGGGTCGATTACGGTCAACGGTGTCAGCCTGACGGTCTGCAATTCGCAGGAGGGACAGTTCCAGGTGGCGATCATTCCCTACACCTATGAACACACCAACTTCAACCGGATCAAACCCGGTACGTTGGTCAATCTGGAGTTCGACATTATCGGCAAGTACATTGCCCGGCTCATGAAAAATTACCTGAAATGATGCCTATCAAAACCAAGGAGTTCGCTTCGCTGCTGGTTGCGGCGGTGGCTGCGATCGTCGTCGCGGCGGCCATGTGGCTGCTCGAAGCGGTGTGGTGGCAGACCCTCTGCGTGGCTTGCGCCGTGTTTGTCGGTATGACGTTACTGACGTTGTTTATTATTCGCAAGTACGTGGCTTATAAGCTGAAGCCGATCTACTCGATCGTACTTTCGCGTAACGTGCATACGCAGGAGATTCTGGATGAGCTCAAGGACAAGCACGTCGAAAACATTTCCGAGGAGCTGACCGCCTGGGCGGATACCAACGACAAGGAGATCGCGCGGCTCAAGGAAACGGAATCGTTCCGCAAGCAGTATCTGGGTAATGTGGCCCATGAGTTGAAAACCCCGATTTTCAATATTCAGGGGTATATTTCGACATTGCTCGACGGTGGTCTGGAGGACGACCTGATCAACCGTAAATACCTCGAACGGGCCGAGAAGAGCATCGACCGTTTGATCGACATCGTCAATGATTTGGATACCATTTCCAAGCTCGAGAGCAATATGACGCGCCTGAAAATGGAGTCTTTCGACATCGCTGCCATGACGCGCGAGATTGCTGAACAGGCCGAAATCGAAGCCGATAAGAAGGGAATTAAGATTCAGGTAAGGGGGGCCGACAGCCTGCCTTCGCCTTTCTGGGTCTGTGCCGACAAGCATTTCGTCGGACAGGTGTTGGTCAATCTGATTATCAACTCGATCCGTTACGGCAAGGAGGGGGGTGTAACGCGAATCAAATTCCGAGATATGCTGGATAAGATCCTCGTCGAAGTCGAGGACAACGGCGTCGGTATCGCCAAGGAGGACGTGCCCCGTATTTTCGAGCGGTTTTACCGTACGGACAAGGGCCGTTCACGCGAGCAGGGCGGTACGGGGCTCGGACTGGCGATCGTCAAGCATATTATCGAAGCTCACGGCGAGCGAATCAACGTCCGCAGCGAGTTGGGAGTAGGAACGACCTTCTCGTTTACGCTCAAAAAGGCTCAAACAGGACATTCCCACTAATTTTGCATAACGTATGATCCTTCCAATAACCGTTGTCTGGGATTTCAATCCCGTCTTTTTTTCGATCGGATCGTTCGATATCCGTTATTACGGACTGATGTGGGTGCTGGCGATTCTCGGCGGCATGCTTTTCTTCGACCAGGTCTGTAAACGCGAAGGGCTGCCCCAGAAGGTTTCGGAGTCGATTTTCGTCTATGGCACATTGGCCACGATCCTCGGTGCCCGTCTGGGACACTGTTTTTTTTATGAACCGGGGTATTTTCTTGCCCATCCCTGGGCTATCATTACGGATTTCCGCAACGGCGGCATGGCCAGTCACGGCGCTGCCGTCGGCCTGCTGATCGGTCTTTGGCTTTTTTCGCGCAAGAATAAACTTCCTTATATCTGGTCGCTCGATCGGATTATGGTACCGGTCGCTATCGGCGGCGCCATCGTCCGTCTGGGTAATCTGTTCAATTCGGAGATCGTGGGGGCGGTGACCGATGTTTCCTGGGGGTTCAAGTTCGTCCGGCTTTATCCGAATGTTCCTATCGACTCCATCCCCGTGCAACATCCGACCCAGCTTTACGAAGCGTTCTGCTACCTGGTGATTTTCGGAATCCTTTGCTGGCTCTATTACGGGCGCGACCTGGGACGGCGTCGTCCGGGCGTGATGTTCGGCGTGGGGCTGATCGGGATTTTCCTGACTCGTTTTTTCATCGAGTTCATCAAGTTGGATCAGGAGGCTTTCGAGCAGGGTATGTTGTTGAATATGGGACAGTTGTTGAGTATTCCGTTCATTCTGCTGGGGATTTATATGATTTACCGGGGCATGCACCGCTCTCCGGTAGATCCCGATACGGTGCGGGTGGTTCGACAGCAGACTGTCCGGCAGCAGGGCGGCAGTTCCAAACCTCGTAAACATCGTCGTATGAAATGATGCAGGACGAGGTAAATAAGATTGTTTTCAATGCGTTGGCCGACGGATGGGAAATCTGGTTTCCCGGAGTCGGCTCGCTCGTTCCCGAATTTCGGAGTGCCTGGCGTGCTTCGGCCCGGCAGTTGGAACGTCCGTCCCGGCGTATCGCCTTTCTCCTCTCCGAGCAGCGGGGCGTTTCCGTGATAGACCTGATTGCCCGGGCGGGGGCTTGCGATGTTGCTGCGGCCGAAGATATCTATTCCCGGTGGCTCGACAAAGCCCGGGTGGAGGACGGAATCTCCATTCCGGGGGTCGGGGAGCTCAATCACCGCTATTTCCGGCTCGATCCGCAGCTCGATGCCGTTCTCAATCCTCTCGGACACGATCCGCTGCCGCTGAAACGCCGATATTCCCGGCTGCCCCTTTATCTGGGGATCGCCTTGCTTTGTACGGCGGCTGTCGGTTACGGCATCTGGCAGTACGGAGAGTGGATGCGGTTGCCGTTCATGGGTGATTCTGAAAAGCAGGAGGTCCTTCCCGTTGCCGAGGTTGTTTCATCCGTCCCGGTAAGAACCGGGAGCGAAACTCCCGAAGCCGCCGGAGGTGATGCCGAATCCGGTGCGATAGGCTCCGAGCCGGTTGCTGAGAGCCGTCCTGTCGAAACGTTGCCGGATGATGAGACGGTTGGCGTCGGAACCCCTTCCGAGGGCGCGACGGGTGCGGACAACGCCGATCTTGACGCCGATCACGAAGCGCCGGTTCCCGAGGTCGCTTGGATGATTCCCGGCAGGACGTATGTGGTCTGGGGCGTTTACAGTACCGAAGAGAATGCCCGGCGAGCCGTTGCCGAAGTCCGGGACCGCCTGTCGGACACGAACTTCCGGATTTACTTTTTCGGGAAAAAGTGGATGGTTTCCGTTTTCGAAAGCGATTCTGCTGCGGAGTGCCGTGACTTTATGAGAAATGCGGGGGCCGGTCTGAAGGAAGTGTGGCCCTATACGAAAAAACGATGACTTTTGCACTGATCCTGCGGCGTGCGATCGACTGGTTTTATCGACGCCCTTTTTCTCGTGTGATATCCGAAACGGTTTTCCGTTACGGGGCCTGCGGTGCGATCACGCTGTCCGTGGATGCGGTCAGCTATGCCCTGATCTATCATTTTCTGGTTGCGGGCCGTTATTTCGACCTGGGATTCGTGGTTATGTCGCCGCATATCGCCTCTTTGGTGCTGGTTTTTCCCATTACGTTCTTCACCGGTTTCTGGCTGAACCGCTATGTCGCCTTCCGCACGCTGCCTGTTGCGGCGGGCAAACAGTTGGGGCGCTATCTATTGACAGTCGTAGGATCTATTTTGCTCAATTACGCCTGTATGAAATTTTTGGTCGAGGTGTGCGGTCTGTGGCCGACTCCTTCCAAGTGTATCACATCGCTCGCCGTAGCTCTTTACAGCTACCTGGCGGCCCGTTATTATACGTTCAAGGGAATTTCTTCGGTAAAATAGAAGGGATCTGTACTCGATTTATAGGCCTTGCTCTTCGACATTTGGCTCGGAGTTGTCGTTGCTCGCAGTTTTCGGGTGTTTGCAGTCCGGATTTTTCCGGAAATACTTTTGTGCTGTTCGTGAATCAGGTGTGAGCATAATTCGGTGCAGATGGCATGGATTGGGGATGATTACGAAGTAAACAGGCGAAGCGGGTTTGAAAACCCGCTTCGCCTGTTTCGGTTCCTACCCTTATTTGCAGAGTTCGAGGATACGGCGGGTCACGTCGCCCGTGATGTTGCCCGCTTCGCCCAGCCGGGAGCCGCGCTCGTTGAAGCGACGGACGATCTCGTCGATCGTATCTTGCCCGATCTGCAATTCGTGCAGGCGAGTAGCCAGTCCCAGCGAGCGGAAGAACTCTTCGGTGGCGCGGATCGTCCGGTCGATGCGCTCGTCCTCCGAGCCTTCACGGATACCGAACACCCGCTCGCCGTATTGCAGGATTTTTCCCTTCTTCTGTTCTCGCATTACGCTCATCAGGGCCGGGAGTACGACCACGAGGGTCTGTCCGTGCGTAACGCCGTGCAGGGCCGTCAGTTCGTGTCCGATCATGTGGGTCGCCCAGTCCTGCGGCACGCCCATGGCGATGAAGCCGTTCAGTCCCATCGTCGCGCAGAGCATGAAGTTGGCCATCTGGTCGTAATCGTGCTGATTCGCTCGGATTTTGGGGGCGATTTCGATCAGCGTTTGCAGAATACCTTCCGCCCAGCGGTCCATCAGCGGCGAAACGCCCGTGACGGTCAGGTATTGCTCCATGACGTGTACGAAAGTGTCTGCGATACCGCAGGCTACCTGGAACGGCGGCAGCGAGAAGGTGGCTTCGGGATCGAGGATCGAGAATTGCGGGAACGAGTGGTGGAACGCGAACTTCTCCTGCGTGGCGAGGTTGGAGATCACCGCCCCGGCGTTCATTTCGGAGCCGGTGGCCGGCAGGGTCATCACGTCGCCGAACGGAACGACTTCGCCGATTTTGTCTTCATCGAGCACCAGCTCCCAGGCATCGCCGTCGTAGGGAATGCCCGCAGCGATGAGCTTGGTACCGTCGAGTACCGAGCCGCCGCCCACCGAGAGCAGAAAATCGACCTTTTCGGCTTTGCCCTGGGCAATGGCTTTGCGCAGGGTTTCGATTTTGGGATTAGGCTCGATGCCCCAGAACTCTACGAAGTCGCGGCCTTTGAGCGCTGCGACCACCTGGTCGTACACGCCGTTTTTCTTGACGGAGCCGCCGCCGAAAGTAACCATGATCTTCTTGTCGGCCGGAATCTCTTTCGCCAGCTTGGCGATGGAGCCTTTGCCGAAGATCAACTTGACCGGATTTTGGAAAGTGAAGTTGTTCATACGTTTCTCGTTTATTCTGTTTGTTTTCCCGACGAAGTGCCGCAAGGCTCTTTTTGTCGGGTTGAAAGCATTGTTTCAAGCTTCATATTTTATGCCGCATTTTCGCGCTACCGTTTGTACCCGGACTCTTTCAGCTTTTGCAGTTCGTACATGCGGTCGCGGAATTTGGTAGCGGCCAGAAAGTCCAACGACTTGGCCGCACGCTCCATCTCTTCCCGGGCCCGGGCGATCTGCGTGTCGATGCTCTCGGTCGAGTAGGCCGACGTAACGTCTGCGGCCAGCGTCTGCCGGTTGTCGGGCAGAGGGTAGAGAATTCCATCCGTGACGGGTGTCTGAACCGTATTTGCCAGCAGGGTGCTCTGTCCCGAGCCGCTTTTCTGCGCCTGTCGGGGGAGCATTTCGTGCTCCATGTTGTAGCGCATCTGTTTTTCGCGGCGGCGGTTGCTCTGTTCGATGGCGTAGCGCATCGAGTCGGTGCAGTGGTCGGCATAGAGGATGACGTTGCCGTTCGAATGCCGCGCCGCACGGCCCGCGATCTGGGTGATCGAACGCACGTTGCGCAGGAATCCCTCCTTGTCGGCATCGAGGATCGCCACGAGGGCCACTTCCGGCAGGTCGAGTCCTTCGCGCAGCAGATTGACGCCGATCAGCACGTCGAACATGCCGGCCCGCAGGTCTTCGAGGATCTGCACCCGTTCCAGCGTGTCGATGTCCGAATGGATGTAGCGGTTGCGGACCCCCACTCGGTCGAAATATTTGGAGAGCTCCTCGGCCATGCGTTTGGTGATGGTCGTGACGAGTATCTTGTCGTCGTTGCGTACCCGCTTGTCGATCTCCTCCAGCAGGTCATCGATCTGGTTGTCCGTGATCCGCACTTCGAGTGGAGGATCAACCAGTCCTGTCGGCCGGATCAACTGTTCGACGATCACTCCTTCGCTCTTCATCAGTTCGTAGTCGGCCGGTGTGGCGCTCACGTAGATCGTGGTGCCGACCAGTTGTTCGAACTCCTCGAAGCGGAGCGGCCGGTTGTCTTTGGCTGCGGGAAGACGGAACCCGTACTCCACGAGGTTCTCCTTGCGGGCGCGGTCGCCGCCGAACATGGCGTGCACCTGGGGGAGCGTGACGTGGCTCTCGTCGATCACCATCAGGTAATCCTGCGGAAAATAGTCCAGCAGGCAGAAGGGTCGCGTCCCTTCTGCACGTCCGTCGAAATAGCGGGAGTAGTTCTCGATGCCGGGACAGTAACCCAACTCCTTGATCATCTCCAGGTCGTACTCCACCCGCTGCTTGATCCGCTGCGCTTCGGCCGGACGTCCCGCTTGCTCGAAGAAGGCGATTTGCTTGCCCAGGTCGAGGTAGATCTGCTGCACGGCCGTGTGTATGCGCTCCTTGGTCGTGACAAACAGGCTCACTGGGTAAAGGGTGAGTGCGTCGAGCGTTTGGATCCGCTGGCCGGTTACGGGGTCGATGCTCTGGATGCTCTCGACTTCGTTGTCGAAAAAGGTGACGCGGAAACACTGGTTGCCGAATTCGCCGAAAGCCGCCATGATGTCGATCGTGTCGCCCGTCACGCGGAATGTCGCGGGGGTCAGTTCCCGTTCGGTCCGGGTATAGAGCGCTTCGACCAGTTTGTAGAGGAACTGCTTGTAGTTGAGGATTTCGCCGACTTCGATATGAATGGCCATCGAGTGGAAATCGCTCGGATTGCCGCAGCCGTACAGACACGATACGCTGGAAACGACGATGACGTCCCGCCGCCCCGAGAGCAGGGTGGCGGTCGTACTCAAACGCATCTTTTCGATTTCGTCGTTGATCGAAAGGTCCTTTTCGATATAGGTATCCGTCGAAGGTAGGTAGGCTTCGGGCTGATAATAGTCGTAGTAGGAAACGAAGTATTCGACCGCATTTTCCGGGAAAAAGTTCTTGAACTCCCCGTAGAGCTGTGCCGCGAGGGTCTTGTTGTGACTCAATACGAGGGTCGGCCGGTTGAGCTGGCTGATGACGTTGGCCACCGTGAAAGTTTTGCCCGAACCGGTCACGCCCAGCAGCGTATTGTGCTTCGAGCCGTGCCGGATCGAGGCCAATAGCTGTGCGATCGCTTCGGGCTGATCGCCCGTCGGGGCATAGTCGGATACCAATTTGAAGTCCATAAGGCAAAGATAACGATAATTGAAAATTAACGTTCAAAAACAGAATATATTTTGCCTCTGTTTTTTCAGGAGTGTAATAGAATATGTTTTATGTAAAACATGTATTTTTGTATAAATTCAGTTTTGCGAACAATCTTTCCTGCGGCGGAAAAAATATACGACATGAAAAAAATAATTATTTTGATCGTTTGTGTTTTGTCGGCTTGTTTTGCCGCTGCACAAGAGCCTGTTCCGGTACTCACTTTAGGTACCTTTCATTTCGATTTTCCCAATCTGGATCAGGTGCAGTATGCCGAAAGCGAGCAAATAGATGTCCTGAACCCGGTTTACCAGAATGAGATCGAAACATTGGTCGGTTTGTTGGAGAAGTTTGCCCCAACGATTATCGTTATCGAACGGCCGGTTAAAATGCAGTTCGAGACGGACTCTCTGTTCCGTCGATATTTGGCGGACTGTTATGATTTGCAGCGAGGAGAAGACGAGCAGATCGGATTCCGGCTGGCAAAACGGCTGGGGATAGACCGGATTTACTGCGTAGATGAATGGGGAAAGCACTATGACGAAATCGATGAGTTATTACGCGATGAAAACAGCAAGGAGTATATCCGTTTCGAAACCAGTTTTTACGACTATCCGGATTCTATTAAAAGGTTTGTGCCCGAAGCTGTTTTCAAGGAGCAGGGAATTATTGCCGAACTTATCGAACTGAACGACCCGGAGCATATTCGGCGTAGTCTGGGTAATTACTTGATCGGTCATTTCAAATATGAATTCTTCTCGAACGATTATATCGGTGTAGATTTTGAAACGGGAAGGTGGTTTAACCGGAATTTGCGGATATTCCGGAATATTCAACGGATCGAAACGGGGCCGTCCGACAGGATCCTCGTTATTTTCGGAGCGGGGCATCTGAATTTACTGAACTATCTATTCGAATGTTCTCCTGAGTATCGCCTCGAAGAGGCGAATAAGTACTTGATGTAATCCGTAATAATTGAATTATTCGTACCTTTGCAAAGATGATCGACCGGGAAACAATAGATAGGATTTACGCCGCTGCGAATATCGTGGATATTATCGGCGAATACGTGACGCTCAAACGAAAGGGTGTCAATTATCAGGCGTGCTGTCCGTTCCACAACGAGAAGACCCCGTCGTTCGTCGTATCGCCCTCGAAGGGGGTTTACAAGTGTTTCGGCTGCGGCAAGGGCGGCAATGCCGTCACTTTCCTGATGGAGCACGAGAATATGACTTATCCCGAGGCGTTGAAGGCCGTAGCCAAGCGTTACGGTATCGAAGTGCGGGAGAAGGAGATGACGCCCGAGGAGGTCGCCCGCAACGACAACCGCGAGAGTATGTTCGTCGTGAACAGTTGGGCGGCGGAGTATTTTTCGAATTACCTGCTCCATGAAACCGAAGGGATGAGTGTCGGCATGACCTATTTCCGGCAGAAGAGGGGATTTTCCGATGCGACGATCAAGAAGTTCGGGCTCGGATTCTGTCCCGCCAGGGGCGATCGAATGAGCCGGGCGGCTTTGGCTGCCGGTTATAAGGAGGAGTTTCTGGTTTCGACCGGACTTTCGATCAAGCGGGACGACGGTACGCTTTTCGACCGTTTTCGGGAGCGGGTGATGTTCCCCGTGCATAACATTTCCGGCCGCGTGGTGGCTTTCGGAGGTCGCACGCTGCGTACAGACAAGTCGGTTGCGAAGTACCAAAATTCGCCCGAAAGCGAGATTTACAGCAAGAAACGCGAGCTGTACGGCCTGTTTTTCGCCAAGAAAGCGATCCAGCAGTATGATTTCGCGATCATGGTCGAGGGATATACCGACGTGATTTCGATGCACCAGGCGGGGGTGGAGAATGTGGTGGCTTCGTCCGGTACATCCCTTACGACCGAACAGATTCGCCTGCTCGGACGTTTTACCAGGAATATCACGGTGATCTACGACGGTGATTCGGCGGGTATTCACGCTTCGCTGCGGGGAATCGACATGATTCTGCGCGAGGGGATGAATGTCCGTGTGGTGCTGCTTCCGCCGGAAGACGATCCCGATTCGTTCGCCCGAACCCATACGGCTGCGGAGGTGCAGGAGTATATCCGGGCCAACGAGGAGGATTTCCTGACGTTCAAGGCCAAGCTACTGTTGAAGGATGCTGCCGGCGACCCGATCAAGAAGGCGGCGTTGATTAACGACATGGTGCAATCCATTGTGCAGATTCCCGACCCGATCCAGCGCTCGGTCTATATCAAGGAGTGCGCACGGATCATGGACATCGACGAGAACCTGCTGATTGCCGAAGTGGGGCGCAAGCGTATGGCTTCCACGGGCGACCGCGAAGCCGAGGAGTTCGTGCGGCGTCAGAGCGCCCGTTTTCGTGCCGAGCAGACTGCGCAGCGCCCTGAAACGGTTTTTGCGGGACAGGTGACCGGGGGCAGCAGTGCCGAAGCGCTCGAACGGGAGCTGACGCGTTATCTGCTCAAGTACGGTCATTGTTCGTTCGATTTCAAGGAGGGCCGGAATGTCGTTCAATATAATGTCGCCGAGGTAATTTTCGGGGAGTTGGACGCCGACGGTTTGGAGTTCCAGAACCGGGTCTTCAATGAGATTCTGCGGGTTTACCGCGAACAGTGGTGCGCTTTGGGATTGGGGGTCGAGGTGCCGATCCACCACTTTATCAATCACTCCGATCCGGAGGTGTGTAACGTGTCGGTGGATATCCTTACTTCGGAGGATCATTACGTTCCGAGCGAATTGTGGCGGCGCAAGGAGGTCCATGTCGAGAGCGATGCCGAGATGCTGGCTGTCGGAGTGCCGAAGGCCGTGACGCTCTACAAGTCGAAGGTGATCGAGCGGATGTCGCGGGAGCTTCGTGAAAAACTTCAGGACGAGAATCTTACGGACGACGAGATGCAGGACATTATGCAGCGGCTGTCGAACCTGAACAGGGGAAAGGTTTCGATTGCCCGGAAATTGCATCGGTTGATTCTGTAAAAAGAGGGGTCCGGGCGTACACGTATCACTATGCATACCGTGTGCAAACAGAAAATAAACAGAAAGATGTGTAAAACATATCAAAGATAGTCAAAGGCGAGAGCAGTCATGCGCGTTTGCACGCAAAGATTGCCGAGCCGCATCCTATCTTCTACAAAGATAAAAGAATTAGTTATCTTTCCCGGACACCCTCTGCGGTTGATTAATCAAATATGGTGCCGGATCGTCGGTTCCCGAACAGAGGTTCCGGCGGAAAAACAGAGAAATTGGATATGGCCGATTATAAGAATATTAACATACGGAACAAACGCGCGACCTTCGATTACGAAATTATCGAGGAGTGGATCGCGGGCATCGTGCTTGTGGGTACGGAGATCAAGTCCGTACGGCTGGGCAAGGCGTCGATCACGGACAGCTACTGTTATTTCGACAAGGGCGAACTCTGGATTCGGGGCGTGAATATCGCCGAGTACGGTTGGGGGACCTGCAACAATCATGTTCCCCGCCGCGACCGCAAACTGCTGCTCAACCGCAAGGAGTTGAACAAGATTCAGCGGGCATTGCAGGACAGGGGATTGACCGTGGTGGGCTTGCGGCTCTTTCTCAACGAGCGGGGGCTGGCCAAGGTCGTCGTAGGTCTGGCCCGGGGGCGCAAGGCCTACGATAAGCGCGAGTACCTCAAGGAGAACGACGCCAAGCGCGAGATGGACAAGGCGATGAAGAAATATCGGGCGTAACCTCGGAGAGCATCCCGGGGCCGATCGTCCTGCCGCTGCCTGCTGTCGGGTGGAATCGGATCGTACGGCTATTCGAAACGCTTTGCAGGGAGCGGTTTCCCTGCGGCGGCTTTTCGGATCGGAGAAACGGTTCGCATCCCGAGGGGCGGACTTCGGCGATCATTCCGCTTCCCGTTCGCTTCAGGGAGGGGGCGACAATGTCGGTGCGAAGGTCTGCCGGAGGTGTTTGGATTGAAAAACGAAAGAAAAAAGATATGTCACTTATTCTATGTATCGAAACCGGCACGGACATCTGTTCGGTCGGTTTGGCCCGGGACGGGGAGTTGATCTCGCTCCGGGAGAGCGATCAGGGGCGCGACCACGCCCGCCAGGTCGGAGTTTTCGTCGATGAATTGCTGTCGCAGACCGGGATCGCTCCCGAAGAGCTGGATGCCGTCGCTGTCGGCAAGGGGCCCGGCTCCTATACGGGGCTGCGTATCGGCGTTTCGTTCGCTAAGGGACTGTGCTACGGGTTGCGGATCCCGCTGGTGGCGATCGGTTCCCTGGATGCCCTGACCGAAGTTGCGAAAGAGGATTACGAAGCGGGGATTCTCTCGGTCGATCGCTGGGAGGAGGCGTGCCTCTGCCCGATGGTGGACGCCCGCCGCATGGAGGTTTATACCCGGGTATTCGATGCTGCGGGAACTCCTCTTTCGGACGTATCCGCCGAGGTCGTTACGGCGGAGAGTTTCGCGGCATGGCGCGGAGACGGACGTCCTTTCGTGATTTTCGGAAACGGTGCGGCCAAATGTGCCGGATTGCTGCCCGATGCGACGCTGATCCAGGTGGCGCCTTCTGCCCGAGGGCTTGCGCGGCTGGCACAGGAGGCGCTCGATGCGGGCCGCACGGAGGATATCGCGTACTTCGAGCCTTTCTACCTGAAGGATTTCGTCGTCACCCGGTCGAGAAAGAAATTATTTTAAGAGAGAATATTTTTTCGGGTAAACTGATTTCCGGCGATTGAGTCGTCGTTTAAGTCATTATCAATTATTAATGTTGTAAATATGAGATTCTTATTGGTTCCGTTAGTCGTTATCTTATTAGCGATGATCCCGAAATCTGCGGAAGCCCAAAGTGATCGATTTATGACCGACGATACTTTGCCCTGGATTCATTTTTCATGGAGTTCAGGTAACTTGGGTGGAAGATTGATTGAGAAAACAGCGATGATTGTCCCTTTGAAGATAGAAGAACTGCCCTATGCTTTTGAAGCCCAGTTTGATCTCGGGGCTTGCTCGACTATGATCTATGGAAAGGCATTTGCTCCCTATTTGGCAATGGCTTCGGATATCCGGGAAAAGATCGATACCACGCAAACTGTTTTCCTTCAAGGTGCTTCTTATCCTTGCTTCGCCGACCTTTCGATCCAATTGGACGGTGTGGAGTTTCCGAATCGACGTGTTGTTTTTTTTGAAGATTTCGGAACAGAAATGACCAAAGATTCGCTTTGTACTTCTACGATTAAACACATAGGAACGATTGCAGCCGATCTTTTTGAAGGGAAAATATTAATTATCGATTACAAGAATCAAAGATTGTGCGGTATCGAATCCCTCCCTTCCGATTGGGAGCAGCGAGTGGAGTTTGTCGATATCGAGTATGTAAAAGAGAGTAATTTGGTATTCCTTCCATTACAAATCGGGGATATAACCTATAGAGTGATGTTCGACACGGGTTCCAGTATATTCCCATTGTTGTCGTCGCTCTCGAAAATTGCCCGGATAAGCAACCCCGACCGCTGTGTCGATTCTTTGACCGTTTTATCCTGGGGTAAACCAGTGGATGTTTATGGTTATATTCCTGACGTAAAGATAATGCTCGGAAAAGAAGAGTTAGATAATTCATTACCTGTTTATGGCAGTGACATGTTGAATGACAAAAATCTGGATCGTTCGGGTTATTGGGGCTTGACCGGAAATCGTTATTTTTTGGATAAGACGATCGTGATTGACTATAAAAACCGGCGATTCGGCATTCTGAAGGAATGATCGATAGTGAGGTCTGAATCGTTAAGAGTAATTTCTCGATTCGCCTATAGATGTGAATGGGAATTTATCAATAGGCCCTGTAACTCCTCAGCTCCTTGTTGAGGAGTTTTTCTTTACCCCCGACCAGCCGGTCGAGCAGCGCATGGAAGCGGGGCGAATGGTCGTGGTGGACGGTGTGGCAGAGTTCGTGGAGGATGACGAAATCCCGCAGATGTTCGGGCAGCGTCATCAGGTACAGGCTCAGCGACAGGTCGTTGCGCCCGTTGCAGGAGCCCCATTTGGAGCGGGTGGCCCGGATCGTTACCGAACGGTATTGCAGACCGGTTCGCACTGCGAGTTCCGCTACGCGGGACGGTAGTACAGCCACCGCTTCGCGCCGCAACTGTTCCCATCGGCGGAGTTCTTCTTCGGGCGAAAGGGTGGGGCGTGGAGGTTGTTGGGCGAGCCGCTCGGCTATTCGATCCCGGGCCGTCTGAATCCATCCGATGCGGCTTTCCAGAAATTCCAAGGCCCGGGCGGTCGAGACGCCGTAAGGGTAGGAGAGCCGGACGGGGCCGTACGGCCGTACGCAGAGCGAAATGCGCCGTGCCCGTCGGCTTTGCGAGAGGGTCACCTCTCCGACTATCGGATGGACGATCGTCTTTTGCCTGCGGACGGGTTTTCTGGTCTCGGGCTTCGGTTTGGGCTTTCGGGCTGTCGGATGATCCGGCTCGGAGCGAAACAGGCCGAATAAGTCGCGCAGCAGGGGCATGGCATCGGAAGGTTGGAGGGCAGGATTAGCCGATTCGCTGGCGTACGATTTCGAACAACAGTACCGCCGCTGCAGCCGAGACATTGAGCGATTCGATCTTGCCGATCATCGGAATGGCCAACTGTTCGTCGCAGAGTTTCAGCACCTCTTTCGAAATGCCGGTATCCTCGGCACCCATGACGAGTGCCGTAGGCTTGCGGAAATCCGCGTCGTAGAGCAGCTTGCGGCTTTTCTCCGTAGCGCCTACCACTTGGTAGCCTTCTGCCTGGAGCGCTTTGAGCGTGTTGCGGATCGAACCGACGCGGCAGACGGGAATGGCGGTCAGCGCACCCGCCGACGAACGAATCGCCTCCGAGTTGACGGGAGCGGCATTCTTCAGCGGTACGATCAGTCCGTGCGCTCCGGCACATTCGGCCGAGCGGGCGATGGCTCCGAAGTTACGCACGTCCGTCACGCCGTCGAAGAGGACGATCAGCGGGGTTTCGTCTTCGGGCACCCGTTCCAGAATGTCGTTCAGTTCGACGTAGCCGATGGGGGAGATCTGGGCGACGACGCCCTGGTGGTTGCCGCGCGTGAGGCGGTTGAGCTTCTCGACGGGCACCTCCTGCGTGCGGATGCGATGCCGCAGGCAGAGGTCGCGCAGTTCGGTCATCAACTGCCCTTCGGCGCCTTTGCGGATGTAGAGTTTTTCGATCTGTTTGCCCGCTTCGATCGCTTCGACTACGGGGCGGATGCCGAATACAAGGTTTTCCGTCATGGTATTGGTCGGTTCGTTAGTTGATTTTTTTTGTCTTTTTGTCGTGCGGCTTTTCGGATCGGGCCCGGAATCATGCTTTTCGGTGTTCTTTATCCGGACGGTCGAATCGGCGGTCGCCAAAATTTTATTCTATTTTTCGAACGATTCTTCGGGTGCGTGCGATGATTCGCCGGGCCTCCTTTTCGGGGAGTTTGCCGTTCATTTTCCGGGTGCCGGGGATTTCGCAGGTCCGGACTTTCATCCCTCCCGTACCCAATATTTCACGGACCGAACGGACGGCGCCCCGGCTTTGCCGGGCAAGGATGTTGAAAGGCCAGGGCGTCGTACAGGCAGCGATGACGAGTGCACGTTTGCCTTTTTGCCGGGGCTGCGGAAGGCCGAGAGCCGATTCGCCCATGAAAACCGGAACGAGCCGCTCGAAGAGCATCTTCAGCCGCGCTGACATACCGCCCCAGTAGGTCGGAGTCCCCACCACGAGCAGGCCGGCCTGCCGGATCCGTTCGCCGACGGCATGGGCCGCATCGCGGGGCAGCGGACAAACGTTCGTCGCGCGGCACTGCATACAACCCGTGCAGGGGCGGAACTCCGTGCGGTAAACATCGATCCATTCGATGTCGGCTCCGGCCTGCCGCAAGGTGTCGGCAGCGGTGCGGAGCGCCTGGACGACAACTCCCTGCGGATGGGGCGATCCGTTGAGGATAAGTGCTTTCATGGTGCTGCTGGCTTTCTTCCGGCTCCGATCGTTACTCTCCTTCGGTGATTTCCAGTTCGTACGACGCCTTCTCCCATTCGTGCATCTGGTGGTCGTATTCGGCTTTCAACTCGTTGTAAGCCTTGTAGTCGGCTTCGTTGTATTGGGTCGCTTCGGCGAATTTACGGTCGTAATCCGCGATCTTCTTCTCCAGATCGGCCAGCGATGCTTCGATCGTTTCGACCGCCTTGCGGAGCTTGCGCAGGAGTTTTTCCTGCTCTTTCTTCTGTTCGTAGGTCAGCTTGCCCGAAGAGCTGGCTTTCGGCGCCGCCTCTTTCGCGGGAGCGTCCTTACGCTCCACCTCCTGCAAGGATTCCAGTTTGCGTTTTTCGAGGAAGTAGTAGATGCCGCCGAGGTATTCGCGTACGCCGCCGTTCCGGAATTCGTAAACCTTGGAAACCATGCCGTCGAGAAACTCGCGGTCGTGGGAGACGACGATCACCGTACCGTCGTATTTCATGATGGCGTTCTTGAGAATATCTTTCGAACGCATATCCATGTGGTTGGTCGGCTCGTCGAGGATCAGCAGGTTGTAAGGCTCCAGCATCAGACGGGCCATCGCCAGTCGTGCGCGTTCGCCGCCGGAGAGTACCTTGACCTTCTTGTCGATGTCCTCGCCCCGGAACAGGAAGGCGCCGAGAATGTCCCGCAGACGTGTGCGCACGTCGCCGACGGCTACGCGGTCGAGCGTGTCGTAAACCGTGAAATCGCCGTTCATCAGGTCTTCCTGATTCTGTGCGTAATAGCCGATGTTTACGTTGGCTCCCACGCGGATCGAACCTTCGGTGGGCGTGAGTTGTCCCACGATCATCCGGGCCAGCGTGGTCTTGCCTTCTCCGTTGCGGCCTACCAGGGCGATCTTGTCGCCCCGTTCGATGGTGAAGTTCGCTCCGCTGAAGACATGTTTGGAGCCGAACGACATCCCGGCCTCCTTGATCTCTGCGACGATCTGTCCCGAACGCGGGGCGGGCGGGAACTTGATGTTGAGCGTGGCAAGATCCTCCTCCTCGACCTCGATACGCTCCAGACGGTCGAGTTGCTTGATGCGCGACTGCACCTGGTTCGATTTGGTCGGCTTGTAGCGGAATTTCTCGATGAACTCCTCGGTCTTTTCGATCATCCGCTGCTGGTTTTCGTAAGCGGCCATCTGCTGCGCCCGCCGTTCGGCACGCAGCACGACGTATCGGGAGTAGGGTACTTTGTAGTCGTAGGCTTTGCCCAGCGAGATCTCCACCGTGCGGGTGGTCACGTTATCCAGAAAGGCGCGGTCGTGCGAGATGAGCAGCACCGCGCCGTTGTAGTTTTTCAGGTAATCCTCGAGCCACTGGATCGACTCGATGTCCAGGTGATTGGTCGGCTCGTCCAGCAGGAAAATCGAAGGCCGGCGCAGCAGCAGTTTCGCCAGCTCGATGCGCATGCGCCAGCCGCCTGAAAATTCGCTCGTGGCACGCTGGAAGTCGCTGCGCTTGAATCCCAGACCGAGCAGCGTCTTCTCGATGTCCGCTTCGCGGGTATCGCCGCCCAGAATGTGATAATGGTCGGTCGCTTCGTTCAGCCGGTGGAGCAGCGATTCGTAGTCGGACGATTCGTAGTCGGTGCGCTCGGCGATTTCGCGGGTGAGGCGGGCGATTTCGGCTTCGAGTTTCAGCACTTCGTCGAAGGCTTTGGCCGTCTCTTCGACGAGTGTCGTAGTGTCCGCTACACGCATCTGCTGCGGAAGGTAGCCGATCGTGCATTCGCCGTTGTAGGAGATCGAACCCGAGGTGGGTTGCTGTTCGCCCACGATCAGACGCAGCAGAGTCGTTTTGCCGGCGCCGTTCTTACCGACCAGGCCGATGCGGTCCTTGGGGTTGATGAGCAGGGATATGTTGTCGAAAAGCGTCCAGCCGCCGTAGCTGACGGTGAGATTGTCTAAAGAGATCATGGTTTCGTTTTCTGCGATTTTCCGTGCGTGCGGAACGCCCGGCTTACCGGAAGTAGGTGCTTGGGTGAAAGGAGTCGGAGGTTAGCTCTGCAACATTCTCTCGATCTCCGCCTGCGGGTCCGGGGCGCCGAAGACGGCGCTGCCGGCGACCAGGGCGTCGGCTCCGGCGTCGAAGAGCAGGCGCGAGTTATGGGCAGAGATGCCGCCATCGACTTCGATCACAGCGGTGGATTCCGTTTCGTCGATCATGGCACGCAGCTCCCGGATTTTCTCCAGCGAGTCGGGCATGAAAGACTGTCCGCCGAAACCCGGCTCGACGCTCATGACGAGCACCAGGTCGATCAGGGGTACGATGTCGCGCAGCACCTCGACAGACGTGGCGGGCTTGATCGAAACGCCCGCTTTGGTGCCAGCGCGGTGGATCAGGTCGATGCACCTTTTGGGGTCGAGCGTGGCCTCGTAGTGGAAGGTGACGATTCCGGCGCCTGCCTCGGCGAAACGGGTGACGTATTTTTCGGGTTCGACGATCATCAGATGTACGTCCAGCAGTTTGGACGTGGCCTTGCGGATGGCCTTCATCACCGGGAATCCGAACGAGATGTTGGGGACGAATACGCCGTCCATGACGTCGATATGTACCCATTCGGCGGCGCTTCGGTCGATCATCTGCGTATCGCGTTCCAGGTGGCCGAAATCGGCCGACAGCATCGAGGGGGATATGATTCGTTGCATGGTTTCGATTTATTTTGACACAAAAGTACGAAATCCGGGAGTTAATGGCAATAATTTGGCTTTTATTTTCAACAGGGACCGAATGCGTCGGATTCCGGGCGGTATCTTTTGGCCGTTCGTAGTTTCCTTTTGAAAATTTAATTTCGCCGGACGCCGTTCATAGGGATTATTTTGTTATTTTTGTAGCACGATGGAATACGTTCGGCGGTCGTGGGGGAGGACACTCCTGTTTCGGCTTTCGGCGGTCGGGAGATTGTATTGCCGTATTTCCTTGCAGATCCGTATAAGCTCGTTCATTTTTCTTTTTCACCGTCTGTCATGAATACCGGAATCGTTGTCGTTTTATTGTCGCTCGGCGTCGTTTGCGTCGTGCTGGGCTTGCTTTTGCTCTCCCTGCGTCGGGATAACGCCCGTTTGTCGGACGAACGGGCCGCTGCGGACGAAGCTCGCCGCCTGGCCGAGGAGTCGCGCCGGGTGTCCGAAGAGAAAGCCGCTGCCGCCGAAATCGAAATCCGCACCCTGGTCGAGCGGAGTACGCTGGCGCAGGCCCGTCTGGAGGCGGCCGAACAGCGAATGGCCGAGGCACGTGCCGAGCGTGAAAAAATGGAGGAAACTTTTCGGACCCAGTTCAAGAACCTCGCCAATGACATTCTGGGCGAACAGTCGCGCACTTTCAAGGAGACCAACCGCGAAGCGCTCGACGTGTTGTTGAAACCTTTCCGGGATAACATCGTGGAGTTCCGCGAGCGGGTCGAGAAGATCTACTCCTCCGAGAACGAACAGCGGGGGGCGTTGCGCAACGAGCTCGAACGGCTGATGGAACTCAATCGCCGCATCACCACCGAAACGACCAACCTGACCAACGCGCTCAAGGGCAATTCCAAAGTGCAGGGCGACTGGGGCGAGATGATCCTCGAAACGATCCTCGACAATTCGAATCTGATCCGGGGCGTACATTACGATACGCAGCTCAATATCAAGGACGAGGCGGGAAACAACCTGCGGCCCGACGTGGTGCTTTATCTGCCCGAAGGCAAGCGGATCGTCATCGACTCGAAGGTGTCGCTCACGGCATTCGTCGGATACGTCGGGGCCGAGGACGAGGCGACCCGGCGCCAGTATCTTGCGTCGCACGTCGCGTCGGTGCGGCAGCACGTCGTCGAACTGGGTCGCAAGGAGTACCAGCGATTGCTCGATTCGCCCGATTTCGTCATTATGTTCATTCCCAACGAACCGGCGTTTCTGGCGGCGCTGCAAAACGACAGCTCCATCTGGGCCGATGCCTACGACAAGAAAGTCATCATCTCTTCGCCGACCAATCTTTTCGCCTTACTGAAGTTGGTGGACGATCTTTGGAAGCGGAACGCACAGAACAAGAATACGGCCGACATCGTTACTTACGGTACGAAACTCTACGAGCAGTTGGTGGCTTTCACCGCTTCGCTCGAAGGGGTGGGACAGTCGCTCGACGCCGCCCGGGACAAGTATAACGATGCCTACAAGCGGCTTTGCACCGGTAACGACAACATCGTCCGCTGCGGGGAGCGGCTTCGCAAACTGGGAATTCCGACCAAGAAACAACAGTCTGCCCGGACTTTGCAGGCGGCCGATTTACCGGACGAAGAGTAACTTCGGCAGGGTCGGGATTGCCCCGGCACGACAGCGGTGCGTAACCGGTGCGAGGGGTGCTTGAAAAAGCCGGATGTCGGGAGGAGGAGATGCGAGTTTCCTCCCGAGATACGATAAAAAAAATCTACCGGGATGCTCCGTCGCCGATCACTTATCGGGCAGGAAAATTCCGGCAGATTTGTATTTCAAATTGTCTAAAGCAGCTTTTGGAGCAATACTTCGTCCTTATACCCTTCGGGGGTACGGATCCACTCCTTTTTAACCCCGACCCGGCGGAATCCGGCTCTTTCGAAGAGAGTCAGGCTGGGGACGTTGTCCGCGAGTACGTTGCACCACAGTTGCCGCAGCCGGAGTACCGTGCGGGCATACTCTTCGAGCAAAGCCAATGCCTCTGCCCCGTATCCTTTCCCGCGCTGTGCCGGATCGTAAACCAGAATGCCGACGCCTGCCCGTTCGTGCTGCGGCTCGAAATCGAACAAGTCGATGGCTCCGATCGTTTCCCCCGCTGTGTCGTCGATCATCAACCGCAGTTGTCCGCATCGGTAAATACCAGCCTGCTGCTCCTGGATGAATTGTTCGATCGAATAGTGCGAGAACGGTTCGATCGTACCGCTGACTGTCCACAGCGAAGGATCGTTTTCCCACCGGCAGAGCAGTTCGAGGTCCTGAGGTTCGACGGCCCGCAGGCTGCAAATATGGCCTCGGAGCATCATTAGCAAAGTCCGAGCACCTGATTGCGAATCAACATGGCAGCACCCCAGGCGCTGGCCGTCTTGCCCATTTTCGACAAGCGGAATTTGGTGTCCTTATAAACCAGATTGAGCGAGTATTTGTTGGTCGCCGACTTGAGGGGCAGCATCAGGTAGTCGCCCGCTTCGGCCAGCTCGCCGCCTACGATGACCGTTTCCGGATTGAAGGTGTTGATCAGGAAGGCGACGGCCTTGCCCGCCTTTTCTCCGACCTCCTCGATCAGTTCGATCGAGAGATTGTCGTCGTGCTTGGCTGCGTCGATGATCTCATCGACGTGGATGGCTTCGTGCTTGTTGTATTTTTCGCGCAGGATCGTATTGACACCCTGGCTGATAAGCCGACCGAACTTCTGTTCGATCGCGATTCCCGAAACTTCGGTTTCGAGGCAACCTTTCTTGCCGCAGGAGCAGATGATTTCGTTGTCGAAGAAGGGAATGTGCCCGAACTCTCCGGCAAAGCCGCTCTTGCCGTAGTAGAGTTTGCCGTTCATGACGATACCGATGGCCAGGCCGCGTCCGAGGTGGAGGTAGAGTACGTCCATCTCGTCTTTGGATTTGCTGTTGGTGTATTCGGCATAGCATCGGGCCCGGGTGTCGTTTTCGAGCAGTACGCGGATGCCGATGCGTTGTTCGATCATATCGCGCAGGGACTGTTCGCTCGAAGTGAAATAGCGGTAACTGCGTCCTGTCGTGGGATTGACGCGTCCGCTGACGCTGACACCCACTCCGAGGATTTTCGCGCGTTCCACACCGCACGTATCGATGAAATGTGCGATATTCGAGCAGATTTTTTCGAGGCATTGAGGGCGATCCTGCAGTTCGAAGTCGGTCAAGAGTTCCTCTTTGACGATATTGTTGTGCAGGTCCGTGATGAGGAACGACATGTTGTCCCGGCCGATATTGACGCCTGCGAAATAGATGGCCGAGCTGGCCAGTCCGAAGACGTTGGGACGTCGTCCACCCGGAGTTTCGACCTTGCCCAGATCGGAGACGATGTTCTCCTGAACGAGTTCCTGAACGAGCTTGGTGATGGTCGGTACGCTGATGTGCAGCTCTTTGGTAAGCTCCGAGAGCGTACACTCCCCGTTCACCGCCATATGTGCGATGATATTTCGCTTGAAGAGGTTGTTCTTGTGCGAAATACCTTTCAGATTGTCATCTTCCTGTCGGCTGAAAAATTCGGTTAACGATGTCATAGTTATTGATGTCGTTTGATGTCTTCTGTAATTTTTGTGCAAATATAGAAAGAATTTAATCGAATTTGGCGTATTTGATCTTGTGATATGAAAAAAAATTATAAACAAAATAGAATCGATTGACAGGCAATCGATTCTATTTTGTTTTCGGAGGCGGGTTACAATGTCGATTTCGACTCTACGACCGCTTCGGGGTTTACTTTTTTGATAAGACCCTGCAGGACATTGCCGGGACCGAGTTCCGTAAATTCGGTCACGCCGTCCGCAAGCATGTTCTTGACGATGTAAGTCCAGCGTACCGGTGCGGTGAGCTGTGCGATCAGGTTGGCCTTGATCGTCGCCGGATCGGTTTGGGGTTTGGCATCGACGTTCTGGTAGATGGGGCAGACGGGAGCCTGGAAGGGTGCTTCGTTGATCGCTTTTTCGAGTTCGACCTTGGCCGGCTCCATCAGGGGCGAGTGGAATGCACCGCCTACGGGCAGACGCAGTGCGCGTTTGGCGCCCGCTTCCTTGAGTTTGGCACAGGCGGCATCGACCGCTTCGACGCTGCCCGAGATGACCAGTTGGCCGGGGCAGTTGTAGTTGGCCGCCACGACCACGCCGTCGATCGAGGCGCAGGCTTCCTCCACTTTGGCGTCGTCGAGTCCCAGGATCGCCGCCATCGTACCGGGTACGGCTTCGCAGGCTTTCTGCATGGCCATCGCACGTTTGGAAACGAGCCGCAGACCGTCTTCGAACGAAAGAGCGCCGGCCACCACCAGGGCTGAAAATTCGCCGAGCGAGTGTCCGGCTACCGCGTCGGGCTTCACGCCCAGCGCCTTGGCCATGATGACCGAGTGGAGGAATACGGCCGGCTGGGTGACTTTGGTCTGTTTGAGCTCTTCGTCCGTACCGGCGAACATGATGTCGGTGATGCGGAAACCGAGGATTTCGTTGGCCTGCTCGAAGAGAGCCTTGGCTTCGGGGACATTGTCGTAGAGGTCTTTGCCCATGCCGACGGCTTGAGCGCCCTGACCCGGAAATACGTATGCGTGTTTCATAGTTTCTGTCAAAATATTTTTTGGTTACCGGGCAAAGATAGCAAATATTTTCTTACATTTGCACTGCAACGGTTCACGAGGGGTTACGCCCCGTCAGATTAAATGGGAACGCAGTGAAAGTCTGCGACAGTTCCCGCTGCTGTGAGTCCTGCCCGACGATCCGAGGTGATCGGCCCGCTTGCGGGCGGTGTTTCGGATGGCCGGGTGTATTGCCGCGACACTCTTTTGCCACTGGTCCTGCGGGGTCGGGAAGGCGTTGCGGCGGGGACGAGTCAGAAGACCAGCCTTTGCCTGCCCGATGAACGGACAGTTCGGATGATATGCGTCTGCGGAGAACGGAGCTTTCGGAAAAGACCTGCGAGGCATCTTTTCGGTGGATTGATAACCTGAAGCGAGGCGGCTCTCTGTTTCCCGGATGAAATATTTTTCGAAACCGTTGTACGGCATACGCCGAAGTGCGGAGTTTGTGCAGAAGAAGAGTGTCTTGCCGATAAAGGTTTCAGTCGTAATAAAGTAGAGATTAGTATGGACTGAAACAAAGAGGTCGATCTGTTGCCGGGTCGATCTCTTTATTTCTGGTGTCGGACGGAATGGGCTGCCCGGCTTCTTCCCTCGGGCGCGGAAAAACGGCTGTCGGGTGTCTGCGACGGAGTCTCCCGATACAAAAAAGCAGCGCTTTATGCGCTGCTTTTTTCAATTTTCCTGATCGCCTATTTCTCTTCCACGATCTTGAAGGAATCCTTGTAGAGTCCGCAAACGGGGCATACCCAGTCGTCCGGGATGTCTTCGAATGCCGTGCCGGGTGCGATGCCGCTTTCGGGATCGCCCTTGGCCGGATCATATACGTAGTCGCAGGCGGTGCAGTGGTATTTGCGGGGGAATATGCGGTCGGCCACCTTGTCCCAGTCGATCAGCTCCCAGTACGATTTGATGAAATCCGCGCGACGGTTGCGGTAGTCGATATAGTAGGCGTGCTCCCATACGTCGATCGTCATGACGGGCTTGAGGCCTTTGGTCATGGGGTTGCCGGCATTGGATTCCGAGATGATCTGCAATTTGCCGTCCTTGTCGGCTGCGAGCCACGTCCAGCCCGAGCCGAAAAGTCCGGTAGCGGCTTTGGAGAACTCTTCCTTGAAGGCTTCGACCGATCCGAAGTCGCGGGCGATGCGATCCGCCAGTTTTTGGGGCATCGGCTTCTGATCGGGGGTCAGCATCAGGAAGAAGAACGTGTGGTTCCAGGCTTGGGCCGCATTGTTGAAGATCGGACCGTCGGCTTTCTTGACGATTTCCTGCAGGGACATCGACTCGTAAGGCGTGCCGGGAATCAGGCGGTTGAGATTGTCCACGTAGGTCTGGAGGTGTTTGCCGTAGTGGTATTCAAAAGTTTCTTTGCTCATTTTCGGAGCGAGCGCTTCCGTCGAATACGGAAGTTCGGGCATTTTGTGAACCATAATTCTTTCTGTTTTAGGTTTTGATATTGTTAAAGATTCGGTTTGAATTGTCGTCGGAGCCGCCGCCGGGGTGCCGTGCAGCAGGATATATCCGTTGAGGTAGGCGGCGAAGAGCGTCCAGAGCAGGTAAGGTACGAAGAGCCAAGCGGCAGCACGGTCCCTGCGGCTCGCAGCGAAGATGTAGAGTCCCACGAGGATATTCAGCAGTACGATGTCGATGAATCCGGCCAGCGGATTGCGCAGCGTGAAGAACAGGATGCTCCACAGGAAGTTGGCGATAAGTTGCAAGACCCACAGACGGATGATTCCTTTGTGCTGCCGACGCACGATGAGACGCCCGAGCGAAAGTCCCATGCAGAGGTACAGGACGCTCCAGGCGATCGGAAATACGATGTTGGGCGGCGTGAGTGCCGGCTTGGTCAGCGTCGGATACCATTCGGCGATGGACGAAGCCTGGAAAAAACTTGCCGAGATTCCTACTGCGAAACAGACGAGAACAGGAATGAGATAGGCCGCTATTTTTTTCATGCTTGGGGTATTGAAGTTTTTCTGATTCCGTGCAAGAACAGTGCAAATTACGCTGTTTTCTTTCCAAATTTAATAAAAATAATTGGATTCGAATCCAATTCCGGCTCCTTTATCGACGTGTTTTTTGCCGGGGCGGATGTCGTTTTCCCGGTATTCGTCGTGAACGTATCGATAAACGGTTTCGGAGATATCCGCTATGATTCGGGCATTTGTTTCCGGGTTTTCCGCCGAATCTTTGATGAAGACGGCGATGGTATAGCGGGTGCCGTCCGGCAGGATGACGAATCCCAGGTCGTTGGTCCCGGCGAAGATGCCTCGTTCGTCGCGGTCGCTCGTGCCGGTTTTGTGTCCGATGACGGCGCCGATTCCCGACAGTGGTTTCGGAAGACGGTCGGCACCTGTTTTACAGTTTATCAGGTTTTGCCGGATCATTTCCCGCAGAGTAGGAGTGAGAATCTGTTCCGTTACGAGCAGCTCCAGCAGAGCGGCCGCTTCGAGCGGCGTACTCCAGTTTTCGTAGCACGTTTGCGGATCGTCGTGCATCTGCTGCTCCGTTGCTGCGATTGCGAAATTGCACAGTCCAAGCGACCGGACGTAGCGGTCTGTCGCTGCCGGACCGCCCGTGTGCTTGAAGAGGATGTCGCAGGCGTTGTTGTCGCTCAACTGCAGGCTGTACCCCAACAGACGGCTGACTGAAAGCGAGATTTCGCCTTCGGGAAATTCCTCCCGAAGGGGACTGTACGTGTCGGGGACGAGCTCTTCTTCCGGAATGAATATTTCCGTGTCGGGCGTCAGTCCGTTTCGGTTCAGGTAATCTGCGACGGCGAGGGCCTGGTGGAATTTGAATACGCTCATCAGGGGGTAGCGGTCGTCGTTATTGACCGTTACCGTATCTTGTGCGTCGAGGATGACCGCAATACCGATTTCGGCTTTTTTATCCTTTATCACCTTTTTCAGCCGATACGACAGATCGTCGCCCTGCGCTGCTGCGGCAAGCGGAAAGAACGAAATCCAGAGAATCGAGATCAGTGTGCGCATATATATTAGGTGAGATTGACCGGAAACAAAAATAGTGTAAATTTCGATTCCTTCCGGGGCGGATTTCATGATTTTTGCATCTCTTTCGATTATTACGGTATGCCGGCGGGCGATTCGGGGTATCGTGTCGATGCCGTAAATCGTCCGATTCGCCTCGAATCGGTCCGCTTCGGTCGATTCTTTACGCCCGGAAGATCGAAACGCCGGTAAAATTATTAGCTTTGCGGACGGTTGATTTTGTGAATTATGAGAAAGAACTTACTGGCAGCAATCGTTTTGCTGGCATTGTACATTCCTTCTGTTTGGGCCGCAGCGGGGTATCCTGTGCGGGGCAGGGTTATCGACCGTCTTTCCCGGGAACCGGTCGCCTATGCTGCCGTTACGATCACCGGCCAGCCCGGTAAGGGCGCCATGACCGATTCGCTCGGACGTTTCGAGATCCTGCAGGTGAAGCCCGGCATTTATAGCCTGACGGCGTCGTTCATCGGTTACAGAACGGTCGTGACCCCCGAATACCAGGTGTCGGCCCGGACGCCTTTCATCGAAATCGAGATGGAGGAGGAGCCGGAGCATCTGAATGAAGTCGTCGTTCGTCCCTCGCCTTTCCGCCGTACGATCGAGAGCCCGGTCAGTATGCAGGTGATCGGGATGCGGGAGATCGAGAAGAGTCCCGGCTCCAATCGTGATGTGTCGCGTATCGTTCGTTCCTATCCAGGCGTGTCGTTTTCGCCCATCGGTTATCGCAACGACCTGATCGTGCGGGGCGGCGGACCTTCTGAAAACCGCTTCTTCATGGACGGGATCGAAATTCCCAACATCAACCATTTCGCCACGCAGGGTGCCACGGGCGGTCCCGTAAGCATCGTGAATTCCGATCTGGTGCGCGAGATCAATTTCTATACGGGTTCGTTTCCCGCCGACCGTGCCGGGGCGCTCAGTTCGGTGCTGGATTTCCGGCTGCGGGACGGCGATCTCGAACGGCAGACCTTCAAGGCGACGCTCGGTGCCTCCGAAGTGTCGCTCAGCGGCAGCGGACACGTGGGCAAAAAGACGACTTACCTCTTTTCCGTGCGGCAATCCTATCTCCAGTTCCTCTTCAAATTGCTGGGGCTTCCTTTCCTGCCCAATTACATCGACGGGCAACTGAAGGTCAAGACCCGTTTCTCGGAGCGGGACGAGCTGACTTTCCTCGGACTGGTGGGCATCGACAACATGAAGCTCAATCTCGACGAGAAGGGCGAGGAGAACGAATATCTGCTCAGTTACCTGCCTCGTATCCAACAGGAAACCTTTACTGTGGGTGCCGTGTACCGCCATTTCGCCGGCCGGCACGTGCAGTCGGTGGCGTTGAGTCATAACTACCTGAATAACCGCAATACCAAATACCGCAACAACGACGAATCGACTCCGGATAATCTGACCCTGCGTTTGCGGGGCGTGGAGCAGAAGACGACCCTGCGGTTCGAAAATCGCTCCTACCTGGGCCGGTGGACGCTGCGCGAAGGTGCTGAATTGAACTATTCTACCTATCATAACAAGACTTTGCAGCGGACTTATCAGCAGGAAGCCGAGCTGCTCGACTATCGCACTTATTTGGGGATTGTCGGCTGGGGCTTTTTCGTGGGGGCCGACTATGCCTCCGCAGACAAGCGGCTGACGGTTTCGATGGGCGTGCGGGCCGACGGATGCGACTATTCGACGGAGATGGAGCGTTTCTGGAAGCAGCTTTCGCCCCGTGTGTCGGCTTCCTATGCCTTGAGCGACAGTTGGTCGGTGAGCGGTAGCGCAGGGCTTTTCTACCAGTTGCCGCCCTATACGGCACTCGGCTATAAGGACAATACGGGCGAGTTGGTCAATCGGGGCTTGGAGTATATGCGGGTCCTGCAAAGCGCCGTCGGCGTCAATTGGCGTCTGCGTGACCGGTTGGTGGTTTCGCTCGAAGGTTTCTACAAATATTATACGGATATCCCGCTTTCGGTGGCGGACGACGTGCCGCTGACCTGCAAAGGCAACGACTACGGCACCTCGGGCGACGAATTGCTCGTTTCTTCGGCCCAGGGACGTGCCTACGGTCTGGAGCTGATGGTGCGTTGGCAGCTTCCCGATCGTTTCAATCTGGTCGGCGCCCTGACCGTTTTCAGCAGCGAATACCGCAGTCGGCACGATGCGAAATATATTCCTTCTGCCTGGGACAATCGTTTCGTGGCGAATATCAGCGGTACGTACGATTTCTCGCGTGGGTGGAGCGTCGGGGCGAAGCTGAGCGCTATCGGCGGAACGCCTTATACGCCGTACGACGTCGAGAAATCGTCGCTCGTCGAGGCGTGGAACGCTTCGGGACGTCCTTATTACGACTATTCGAAATACAATACCGGACGTTTGGATGCCTTCGCCCAGTTGGACGTGCGCGTCGATAAGGTGTTTTATTTCCGTAAATGCATGCTGGGTATCTATGTCGATTTGCAGAACGTGACCTTCAGCAAGCTCCGTCAGCCCGACGTGCTGATGAGTACCGGCGTGATCGAGAATCCTTCGGCTCCGCCTTCGGAGCAGCGTTATAAGATGAAGTATATCCGCCAGGCGAGCGGTACGCTGGTGCCGACGCTGGGCGTCACGGTCGAATTTTAATCGTACAGCCATGAAAAACAACCTGCTCAGCGACAAGCTCGCCTACAACGGGGATACGAAAACACGGACTCATCTGCATCTGTGCAGCTATACTGTGGATCGGGTCGAAGAGGCTGCGGGAGATGATTTCGGGGAGATGAAGTCCCGCTTTCAGCCCGATGGCATCACTTGGCTGCAGATTCACGGACTGGAAGATACGGATGCCGTGCAGACGGTTTGTACGCATTTCGGGATCGATTTTCTGGTCATGCAGGACATTCTCAATACCGACCATGCCAGCAAGGTCGAGGAGCACGATCAGTACAATGTGATTATTGCCAAGCAGATTATGGGTGGCGAAGCGATGCAGGTCAGTCTGGTGCAGGGCGCTGATTTCGTGCTGACGTTTCAGGAGCGGGACAACGATTTTTTCGACGATGTGATGCGTGCCATCCGTAACAATGTACTGAAAATCCGTACCCGACAGTCGGACTACCTGTTTTCGGTGTTGCTCAATGGCTTGATAACCGGTTATATGTCGGTTGCAGCGGCGATCAGCGACGGGTTGGAGGAGCTGGAATCTGCATTGCTGGCCGATACCGGAGACCGGGACATCGGAGTACAGATGCAGGAGCTCCGGCGGGATTACATGCAGCTCAAGCGGACGGTTCTGCCGCTCAAGGAACAATATTCGCGGCTATTTCGTTCCGATTCGAGTTTGTTGCACCGGGTCAATCGGCCCTTCTTCAACGATGTGAACGATCACCTGCTCAACGTGGCGCAAAATATCGACATCTGCCGTGAAACCCTTTCGTCGCTGATGGATTTGTATATCTCGAACAACGATTTGCGGATGAACGATATTATGAAACGGCTGACTGTCGTATCGACCATCTTCATTCCGCTGACTTTTCTGGTCGGAGTATGGGGGATGAATTTCCGTAACATGCCCGAACTGGAGTGGGAGCACGGTTATATCCTGGCCTGGGGCGTGATGATCGTCATCGGATTCGTGACCTATTTGTTCTTCCGCACGAAAAAGTGGCGTTGAGGTGCGCAGTCGGTGCTTTTTTGGCGGACGATGCGGGGAAATTCCGGGATTTTGATTTTCTTTGTACCAAAATTCCGGGCGGTACCCGCGATTTAGCCGACATAAATCCTTGTGCCGACTGCGCGAACATTCTATTGAAAACCTCCGATGAAAAAGATTTTCTCATTTTCCCTGCTTCTCATCCTTGGCCTCGTGGCTTCCCAGATTCTTCCGGGGATGCTCGGAGAGAGCTATCCTGCATTTCGGGCCGGGGCGACGACCTTTCTTTATGTCTGTCTGTCGTTCATCATGATCAATGTCGGCCGGGAATTCGAGATCGATAAAAAACGTTGGCGCTCCTATGCCGAGGACTATTTCATCGCTATGGCTACGGCAGCCGTACCTTGGCTGCTCATCGCTCTGTACTATGTTTTCGTGTTGTTGCCGCCCGAGTTTTGGGGCAATGGCGACGCCTGGAAAGAGAATCTGTTGTTGAGCCGTTTTGCCGCTCCGACTTCGGCCGGCATCCTGTTCACGATGCTCGCGGCCCTGCGGCTCAAGCGAAGCTGGATGTATCGGAAAATTCAGGTGCTGGCGATTTTCGACGATCTGGATACCATCCTGCTGATGATACCTCTGCAAATCCTGATGATCGGTCTGCGCTGGCAGCTTTTCGTCGTCGTGGTGATCGTCTTTCTGCTGTTGTGGCTGGGGTGGAAGAAACTCAGTACGTATGAGTTGAGGCAGGATTGGTGGGCGATTCTGACCTATTCGGTCGTGGTTTTCGGTGTTACCCAACTGGTTTACCTGCTTTCCAAATATTATTTCGGCGAGGAGGGCAGTATTCATATCGAGGTGCTGCTTCCCGCTTTCGTATTGGGTATGGTGATGAAAACCAGGCATGTCGAATCTCGCGGGGAGCGGATGGCCGCTTCCGGCATTTCGTTCTTGTTCATGTTTTTGGTTGGATTGAGCATGCCGTTGTTTATCGGTATGACTGCTGCGACTGGGGAAGCTGCTTCTTCCGTGACCGGTTCGCAGCCCATGATGTCGTGGGGCGTGATCGCATTCCATGTGGTGATCGTCTCGTTGCTGTCCAACCTGGGCAAACTTTTCCCGATGTTTTTTTATCGTGATCGGAAGTTGAGCGAACGTCTGGCCCTTTCGATCGGTATGTTTACCCGCGGCGAGGTAGGGGCGGGCGTTATCTTCATTGCGCTGGGATATAGCTTGGGCGGTCCGGCACTGGTTATTTCGGTGCTGACCCTCGTGCTGAACTTGGTACTCACGGGGATCTTCGTCGTTTGGGTTAAAAAACTCGCCTTGCGGACTTACGCTCCCGAAGAGTTCGATGCCGTATCGACGATCCGTTGAAAGACGGATTTCGCCGGAATCCGTTTCTGATCTTTCACTCCGGATATAAAAGATTGCGGGAAAAAAGGTTCCCTTTCCTTGTGAATATCGAATGCAGTTGGGGGCGTGTGGGCTACGAGGTTTGATTCTGCTTTTGCCGCAGCTGTCCTTCTGACCTTGTGCAGCAACAGTGGAGGGCCGCTTTCGGAGTGGCGACAGGCTTTTTCCCTCTCCCCTTCTTATCCTGTGTTGGGAGGAAAGTCATCGGTTTATAGCGTTGCATGTATTTTTATGTTAAATATTTTTTTATTTTCATGTGATTTAAAAGTAGCTTATTATAGCCTGTTTCTTATCTCTTGAATATTTTCTTCTTCCATTTTTGCAACTCTATTGTTGCCTCAATGTAAGGACCATTTACTTTGATGAGTAAATCTTCAAATTCTTTTTTTGCCCGGAAGAAATTTACGACATCCTCGCTTTCCATGAACAGTCCGATATATTCGTCATCCTGCTTCCAAAGATACACGGGTATGTTTTTGCCCTTTGATACCATCGAGTTTATCAGAATCTTTTTAAGTTCGTCTTTACCTGTTTCTGCTTTCTTCAGGGCAGGTTTGCCATATTTCTGTCTGACAGCCTTTACCAGTTCCTTGAAGCCTGTTTTGTCCATCTTCGTTTCGCAGTTCATCGATATTAATTTGCCTTGTGCATTGGTTATCAAATTCAGTTTCCCGAAGCCGGTATCACAAAAAGTTGCTTTCTTGGTAACGAGACTGTCCATACTTATATAATGTATTAAAATCGGATATCTCTCAGAAAAAGAAACGTTCATGTTTTGTGTGTATTTCACATAGCGATAGTTTACTTCTTTGCTATTGTACTCTTCGGGATTATCGAAATCAATAAATGGAGAGCAAAAACGTTCCACATCGATGTGATAGTCCGGGTTATCCATGTTGATAATCTGTTTGTCCGATTGTGCATGGGCTGTTGCGCCGGATAAGCATAAAAAAGCTGTCAATCCAATGATATTGAGAATAAAGCCGGTTTTGACTTTCGGTGGCGGACTGTCACCCCAAGCGTTTTTTATTATAGCAATTACGTTTTTCATAATCTTTATCTGTTTTCTCCGGAAAGGAATACGATTACGAGGTATCGTTCTGATCATGAAATGCAGATATTTCGGTTCCATCGACGAATCGGAATATCCGGATTCAATTATCCGTATGCCGTAGATACGGTCAGGGCAGAGCTTTTTTATGAATAAAACCACCCGTGCAATGGTAGCACGGGGCGTTTATATTTTAGATCGCTGGCGGGATCAGAACTCCGAGGTGAAGTAAAACCTGATGTCCTTGAAGTTTTCCTGTGCCAGGGCCAGGGCATAGCTGGTGTCGGCCAGAAATACATCGCGGCCGTGCTTGTCGACGGCCATGTTCGTATGTTTGCGCCGTTTGAAGTCGGCCAGCTGCTCGGCGTTGTCGCTCTCGATCCAGCAGGCTTTGTAGATGGAGATCGGCTCCCAGCGGCAGGCGGCGTTGTATTCGTGCGCCAGGCGGTATTCGATCACTTCGAATTGCAGGGCGCCTACCGTGCCGATGATCTTGCGGCCGTTGAGCGACGAGGTGAAGAGCTGCGCCACGCCTTCGTCCATGAGCTGATCGATGCCTTTGGCCAGTTGCTTGAATTTCAGCGGATCGGCATTCTCGATATAACGGAACTGTTCGGGTGCGAAGGAGGGAATGCCTGTGAATTTGAGCTTTTCGCCTTCGGTGAAGGTGTCGCCGATCTTGAAGTTGCCCGTGTCGTGCAGGCCGACGATGTCGCCCGGGTAGGCGAAGTCGATGATCGACTTTTTCTCGGCCATGAAAGCTGTGGGCGAGGAGAATTTCATCTGTTTGCCGCTGCGCACGTGCAGGTAGTTCTTGTTGCGTTCGAACGTGCCGGAGCAGATCTTCAGGAAGGCGATGCGGTCCCGGTGATTCGGGTCCATGTTGGCGTGGATCTTGAAGACGAAGCCTGTCATTTTCGCCTCGGCAGGCTCTACGATCCGGGTTTCGGTCGGTGCGGGGCGCGGCGAGGGGGCGATGCGGATGAAACACTCCAAGAGCTCCTTCACGCCGAAATTATTGACCGCCGAACCGAAGAAGACCGGGGCCAGTTCGGCCCGCAGGTAAGCCTCGCGGTCGAAAGCGTCGTACACGCCCTCGACCAGTTCGGTGTCTTCGCGCAGTTGGTTGGCGTAGCGTTCGGTGATGTATTCGTCCAGTTCAGGCGATGCGAGGTCGTTGATCTCTACGGTCGAGGCGTCGGCCGTCTGCCGTTCGTCGCTCGTAAAGAGCGTGAGGTTCTTCTCGTAGATGTTGTAAACGCCCTTGAAGGTGTCGCCGCTCGAAATCGGGAATGAGAGGGGACGTACCCGGATGCGGAGTTCCTTCTCGATTTCGTCCAGCAGGTCGAAGGGATCCTTGCAGGGGCGGTCGAGCTTGTTGACGAAGACGATCACCGGGGTCTGCCGCATGCGGCAGACGTCCATCAGCTTGCGGGTCTGGGACTCGACGCCTTTGGCGCCGTCGATGACGATGATTACGGAGTCCACCGCCGTCAGCGTGCGGTAGGTATCTTCGGCGAAGTCTTCGTGGCCCGGGGTATCGAGAATGTTGATCTTGCGGCCCTGGTATTCGAAGCCCATGACGGACGTAGCGACCGAAATACCGCGCTGACGTTCGATCTCCATGAAGTCGGAGGTGGCTCCCTTCTTGATTTTATTGCTTTTGACCGCTCCCGCGACGTGGATGGCGCCGCCGAAGAGCAGTAGTTTTTCGGTCAGGGTCGTTTTACCGGCGTCCGGGTGCGCGATGACGGCGAACGTCCGCCGGCGGGTGATCTCTTCCTGTAAGGTCATAGATGGTAATAAAGGTTGTGGATAGGTTTGCTTGCGGATTATTTATTGTCCGGTTTGGGGTAGTCGGAGTTGTAGTGGCAGCCGACCGATTCTTTCAATGCGCTGCCCTGTTTGATGACCAGGTAGGCCACGGCGATCATGTTGCGCAGTTCGCACAGCTCGCGGTTGGGCTTGATCTTGTTGTGCAGCTCTTCGGTCTCTTCGTAGATGATCGACAGGCGGCGCAGGGCGCGTTCGAGCGAGAGATTCGAGCGGACGATGCCGACGTAGTTGGACATGATGGCCTGCATCTCGCGCTTGGACTGGATGATCATCAGCATCTCTTCGGTGTGCTGGGTACCTTCGAAATCCCAGTCGGGAATGCCTTCCTGGATTTCGACCGAAGCGAGCTGCGAGGCGGCGTGTTTGGCGGCTTGGTCGGCATAGACGACCGCTTCGATCAGGGAGTTCGAAGCCAGCCGGTTGGCGCCGTGCAGCCCCGTACAGGAGGTTTCGCCCAGCGCATAGAGCCGCCGGATCGAGGTTTCGCCGTTGAGGTCTACTTTCACCCCGCCGCAACAGTAGTGCGCCGCCGGGGTGACGGGGATCAGGTCGCGGGTGATGTCGATGCCGAGCGAGAGGCATTTTTCATAGATGTTCGGGAAATGCCGGCGCGTCTGCTCCGGATCTTTGTGCCGCACGTCGAGATAGACGAAGTCCTCGCCCCGGCGGGTCATTTCGGTATAGATGGCCCGGGCCGTCACGTCGCGCGGTGCGAGCGATTTCATCGGGTGGTATTTGTCCATGAACTCTTCGCCGTTTTGCAGACGCAGGATCGCGCCGTAACCCCGCATCGCCTCCGTGATGAGGAAATTGGGCTTTTCGGCCGGATGGTAGAGCGAGGTGGGGTGGAATTGGATGAACTCCATGTTTTCGGTGATGGCCTTGGCGCGGTGGCACATGGCGATGCCGTCGCCTGTGGCGACGCTCGGATTGGTCGTCGAAGAATAGACGTTGCCGCAGCCGCCCGCAGCGACGACGGTGAATTTGGCCAGCACGGTTTCGATCTCGTTGCTCTCCAGGTTCAGCACGTAAGCTCCGAAGCAGGCCAGGCCGCGCGTGTGGCGGGTGACGAATTCGCCCAGGTGGTGCTGTGTCAGCAGGTCGATGGCGAAATGGTGTTCGAGAACCGTGATGTTGGGGTGCTTGCGTACCGAGGTTATCAGGGCCCGTTCGATCTCAGCGCCCGTGAGGTCCTCGTGGTGGAGGATACGATGTTCGGTATGTCCGCCTTCGCGGTTGAGTTCGAAGCGTCCGTCGGGTGTCTTGTCGAATTTCGTGCCCCAGGCGATCAGGTCGCGGATCAGCTCCGGGGCCCGGCGAACTACCAGTTCGACGGCTGCGGGGTCGCATTTGCCGGCACCGCAGACCAGGGTGTCGTGAATATGTTTTTCGAACGTGTCGGGCGCATAGGTCACCGAACAGATGCCTCCCTGGGCATAGTTGGTGTTGCACTCGTCCATTTTCCCTTTCGTTACCAGTGTAACGTGGCCGTGTTCTGCGGCTTTGAGGGCGAAACTCAGTCCGGCGGCGCCGGATCCGATGACCAGAAAATCGGTTTTCATGGTTTTCAGCGATTGGACAGGCCGAGATAGTGCTGGCGTGCGATGAAGCCGGATCGAGCCGACTTATATCCGGACGCAGCCTATCAGAGCGAAATTTTTTGTAAAGATAGCAAAAGGGAACGACGAGCCGAACCCGTTCGAGCTTGTCCGAACCGCCTTCTATCTGATGCAAAGATAGTGAAAGCCGAGCGCAGCGCCAAATTTATTTGCTGGTCTAAACCGGGTATCTTTTCCGTAAAGACCGGGATTTTTATTAATTTTGTGCCCGCTATATGCTGAAAATGGAAAGACATATCGACATAGACCGTTTCGACTACGACCTGCCCGACGAGCGGATCGCCAAGTATCCGCTCGAGGAGCGATCGGCATCGAAGCTGCTTGTTTACGAACGGGGGGAAATCTCGGAGCGCCGCTTCCGCGACATCGGCGACATACTGCCTGAGGGGACCCTGCTGGTGTTCAACAATACCAAGGTGATTCGGGCGCGGATTATCATGCACAAACCTTCGGGGGCCCGGATCGAGGTATTCTGCCTCGAACCGCACGATCCGGCGGATTACGAGCGGGCGTTCGCCGTGAAAGGTTCGTGCCGCTGGAGCTGCATCGTGGGTAACCTCAAAAAATGGAAAGAAGGCCCGCTGGTGATCGATTTCGAATATGAAGGTCGCGCGGAACGGATGCTGGCCTGGCGTGAGGGCGAGGGCGGCCGCGAGCAGATCGTCCGCTTCGAATGGACGGCTGATCTGACGTTCGGACAACTGCTGGAACATCTGGGCCGGATTCCGATCCCGCCTTACCTGAACCGCGAGAGTCAGGAGATCGACAATACCCGTTACCAGACCGTCTATTCGAAATTCGAAGGTTCCGTGGCCGCTCCGACGGCCGGCCTGCACTTCACACCGGAGTTGATCGAGCGGATGCGGACGCAGGGGTTTTCGTTCGAAGAGGTGACCCTGCACGTGGGGGCCGGAACATTTCTGCCCGTGAAAGACCGCGATGCGGCGGCGCATCCGATGCATACGGAACATTTCGAGATCCGTCGAAGCAGCGTGGAGCGGCTGCTGGAGAAGTGGGATAATATTACGGCGGTAGGTACCACTTCCGTCCGAACGCTGGAGTCTTTGACGGCGCTGGCGTGGCGGATCCGTACTTCGGGTGCGCCCGATGCGAGCCGCGTGATCGGGCAGTGGGAGTTGTACGACTTGCCCGAGGTGTTTACAGGCCGCGAAGCATTGCAGGTACTGTCAGACTATATGGTTCGTGAGGGGATCGAGAAACTCAAGGCCGCCACGCAGATCATGATTACGCCGCTGGGATACCGTTTCCGGATCGTGCGCAATATCGTCACGAACTTCCACCAGCCCAAATCGACGTTGCTGTTGTTGGTGTCGGCTTACGTGGGAGATGATTGGCATCGGATTTACGACTACGCCCTCACGCACGATTTCCGTTTTTTGAGTTACGGGGATAGCTCGGTGCTGATGCGTTGAGAACTTTGAATTATAAATGAAAACGGCCGGAACGTGATAGTTTCCGGCCGTTTGTTGTGACGGGGATTGCTTGTTAGTGGCTTACGGCCCCCATCTCTTCGGGCTTGTGTTTGTAGCGGAAGACCATTGCGAAGACGATGGCGACGACCAGCGCGTAACCCGCAAAGATATACCATGATTCGGGCCAGCCGAAAGCATCGACTACCGCACCTGCCGCGTAGGAGCCGAAGAAAGCACCGAGTCCGTTGGTCATGATCATAAAGACACCCTGCGCCGAGGAACGGATGTCGGGGGTAGTTTCCTTTTCGACGAAAAGCGAGCCCGAAATGTTGAAGAAGTCGAATGCGACCCCATAAACGATCATCGAGAGGATCAGGAAAACGGCACCCGATCCCGGATTGCCGATACCGAAGAATCCGAAGCGGAGCACCCAGGCCAGCATCGAGATCAGCATCACCCATTTGATGCCGAAGCGTCGCAGGAAGAAGGGAATCAGCAGGATGCAGAATGTTTCGGACATTTGCGAGAGCGAGAGCAGGATTACCGAGTGGCGCACGATGGGCGAGTCGGCGTATTGGGGCATCGTGCCGAAGTTCTGGATATAACTGTCGCCGAAGGCATTGGTAATCTGAAGAGCGGCGCCCAGCAGCATCGAGAAGATGAAGAAGATCGCCATGCGTTTCTCCTTGAAGAGAGCGAATGCGCGGAGTCCGAGCGTGTCGATCCACGACTGGCTTTTCCGGGCATGACTGACCGGACAGCCCGGCAGCGTGAAGGAGTAGATCGCGAGAATCAGGGAGAGGATGGCCGAAACGTACAGTTGCCAATAGGTCAGTTTGATCTGTACGCCGCCTATCTGAACCAGATCGACGAACCACATGGCGGCGATGAAGCCGACCGTACCCCAGACCCGGATGGGCGGGAAGTGCTTCACGGCATCGAGTTTCGCCAGGTCGAGGGCATTGTAGGCCACCGAGTTCGAGAGGGCGATGGTGGGCATGTAGAACATGACGCTCATCAACATGCAGGTGTACAGGGGGCCGTAGGCGGTTTGCGAGGCGGCTGCGACGAGGAACCCGGCGCTGATGAGCTGGCAGATGCCCAGCAGCTTCTGCGCGGGGATCCAGCGGTCGGCGATGATACCCATGAGGGCCGGCATGAAGAGCGATGCGATACCCATCGTAGCGAAGAAACTGCCGATTTGCAACCCTGTGAACTGAAGACCTCCGCCGAGGTAGGCGCCCAGCGAAATGAGCCACGAACCCCAGATCGCGTACTGCAGGAAGTTCATGACGATAAGACGGAATTTGATTCCCATAATTGGTTGATTTATGTGTTGTTTTACTTTTGCAGGCCGTTTTTCCCGAAAGGGGTTATGAACAAAAGTATAAATTTTTTTCGGAATTTTCTTTGCAGTTGAAAAATAAAGTTCTACTTTTGCATCACCGAAAGGACATTGAGCTATGGTGTAATGGTAACACAACAGATTCTGGTCCTGTTATTCTTGGTTCGAATCCAGGTAGCTCAACACAAAGAACGCGCCGCTGATATTCAGCGGCGCGTTTCTTCGTTATTGCGGTCGGCGCTTTTTAGAAGCGGAATCCGACGTAGAAACGGACGGAGTTGGTTTTCAGTTTCGTTTTGGTCGATGAGATGCCCTCCAGGTCTGCATCTTCGAGTGAGAATCCATTGTATTTGGCCTGGCCCCAGCGACCTTCCACGCCGACCGAAATCACTTTCCAGGCCACCGATCCGCCGAAGCTGTAGAACAGGGCGAAGTTGGAGTTGAAACTATCGTCGAGGTACATCATCGAGTAGGAGGGCGTGAGTCGGAAATAGAGGCTGATTTTCAGTTCGTGAACCGGGTTGATCGTAATCGAAGGACCGACCTGCATGCCGTATTCCAGCTGATGATTGCCGATGTCGATCGTTTCATCCATAATGTCGCCGACGGAACCCGAACCCGGCTCTTCCGATTCGGAGATCGTGTATTTCGAATAGTTCAGATCGACCCAGCTCCAGTCCAGACCGAATTTCAACATTCCGAGCAACGGTTTTTTGTGCAGGTAAAATAGGTTTTACCCCAACTGATCGACACGCCGAAATCGTTTTTCAGCTTCTCGTCGCCGAAATCCTTGAATACGAGCGATTGTTTTACGTAACCGAGGTTGAAGTACTTGGACCTGTTTTTCCATATTTTGCGATCGAGTTCCTCGTTCTTTTGGTGCCGTAATTGCTGGGAGAGGTCATCGACGACCCGCTGCAGCGAATCCGTTTCCGTCGCAACGGGAGAGGTCGTTTCGGGGACCGGTTCTTGTGCCGTCGCAGTCAAGGTCCACAGGGACAAACCGATTAAAAACGTAAAGATTTTTTTCATAATGGTATTTTTATTTAAGTTGAAGGTTTCTGCCGTTTCCCATACTGCAAAAATAACATTATTGTGAAAAAAAAGTTCGTTTGAATGGAATTATTGTCCGATAAGTATTATATTTCTTTGGTTACTCTTCCTCTTCTTCCAAATATATCTCCTCCATAAGGCTGTCCAGCTCGCGCCGCTCCTTTTTGGTTGGACGTCCCGTACCCCGGTCGCGGAAGACGAAGACCGTTTCGCGGGGGATGTTGAGCTTGTCGAGTTCCGATTGCGGAGTGATGTTGCGACAGTAGTCGGGGACGTTCTTGGCCGGCTGGCGGCTCGACACGTAGCCCACGACTTCGAAGAGATAGGTCACGGGCATCCGTTTGACGGCGATTCGGTCGCCGATCCGCACTTCGCGCGAAGGTTTGGCGTAGGCGTCGTTCACCAGCACCCGGTTCTGGCGGATGGCTTCGGCCGCGTCGCTGCGGGTCTTGAAGATGCGTACGGCCCAGAGGTATTTGTCTAATCTGATCGCTTCCATTTCGTTTTTTCAATTATATCGTACGGGCAAAATCCGATGTCGGGAGGCTCGGTGGCTCCGGCAGATTCGGATTTTCCGTTGTGCTGACGATTCGGGGCAGGATGTCGGAACAGAGCCGAAGCTGGTAGTGTGCGGCTGCGGGTTGTCCGACGGTCTTCGAACCGGAGGTCGGTAGTTGCATCGATCCCTCGGGAACGGCGGTTTCGGTGGGGAAGTGTCGCGGACTATTTCTCATAGATGCTTTCCGATTTGGGCATGTCGTGCGATTGTTCGTCGTTCTGTCGGCTGACGCTCAAGATCATGCCCAGGGCGATAGCCGTGAAGATCGTCGAGGAGCCGCCGCGTGAGATGAGCGGCAGGGTTTGTCCCGTTTCGGGAATCAGGTTTACCGTTACCATGATGTGCAGCAGCGCCTGGCAGGTAATCAACAGGGCCAATCCCAGGACCAGCAGACCCGGAAATGCCGTGCCGCACCGTCGGAAAATTTCGATGGCACGGAAGAAGATCCACAGGTAGAGCAACAGCAGCAGCAGCGCCAGGACGATACCGTACTCCTCGACGAAAAAGGCGTAGGCGTAATCGCTTTCCGGGTGGATCATCTCTACGCGCATGGCGCTCTGTCCGGCGCCTTCGCCCAGGATGCCGCCGTTGTGGATGGCGATCATCGAACGCTCGGTGTCGGTCAGCTGGTCGATCGGCTTTTCGGTTTGGGGCTTGGTCCAGAGGTCGATCCAGGTTTCCACGCGGCCGCCGGCCGTTTCGCTGCGGCCCAGATTCAGCAGGCCGGCCAGCATTGCGGCGGCGAAGGCCAGGCCCAGCAGTTTCATCAGTTCACCGATCCTCACCCGTCCGATAAGCATCATCACCCACGAGGCGAAGAAGACCAGCACGGCCGACGAGGTGTGGGCCGGGAAGATCACTACACAGGAGAGCAGGACGGGGGCCAGGATGGGCCACGTGCCCTCGCGCCAGATTTTGCGCTGGTCGGGGCGCTTCCACCGCAGCGGGTTGAGCGAGGGGATGATCCGCAATTTGTCGATCACGCTCTGCCGGCCGGCGAGCTGCCGGGCCAGAAACAGTACGGTGGCGACCTTGAGTGCTTCCGAAGGCTGGAACTGGAAAGGACCGAGCGGAATCCAGCGGGCGGCGCCGTTGGTCGTGGCGCCGATGAAATAGACGGCCAGCGTCAGCAGAACGCTGCCTGCATAGGCGACCAGCGCCAGGTGGTTGTATATCCGGGAGTTGATCTTGTGTACGATGATGATCAGCGGAACGCAGACGAAAAGGATCAGCAGCTGTTGGCGCAGGAAGTGGGCCGTCGAACGAGCCGTATGCGCATCGTAGGCCATCTTCGCCGTCGAGGAATAGACCACCAGTACGGAAATGACGGCCAGTGCCGCGATAATGATCCACAGCACCTTGTCCCCGGCGAAGAGTTTCATGCCGGGCTCCTGTCCGGGTGCGTCGGTCTGCACAGTCGTACCCTCTGTGTTCGGATTGCCGGCCGTTTTCTCCGTCTGTTTTTCCGCTTCCATCTTATTATTTCGCGTGTTCGGCGACCCACTGTTTGAACAGTTCGCCCCGGTTTTCGTAATTTTTGAAGAGGTCGAAGCTCGCACAGGCCGGTGAAAGCAACACCACGTCGCCCGGACGGGAAGCTTTGCGGGCCGCCTGCATCGCCGCGTCGAGCGAATCGGTCGAAATGATTTTGGGAATTATGCCCGTGAAACTTTCGACCAGCTTGCGGTTGTCGATGCCCATGCAGACGAGCGTATGCACTTTTTCGCGGGCGAACCGCTTGAGCGGCTCGTAGTCGTTGCCTTTGTCCGTACCGCCTGCGATCCAGACTACGGGACGTTTCATACTCTCCAGTGCGTACCACGTGGAATCGACGTTGGTGGCTTTCGAGTCGTTGATGTAGGCTACGCCGCCGATCTCTCCGGCGGGTTCGAGCCGGTGTTCCACCGGCGCGAAGTCGTAGATGGAGCTGCGGATGCGGGTCGGGGATACTCCGGCCGCGAGCGCCGCGAGCGCCGCCGCCATAGCATTATAAGCGTTGTGCAGCCCGGGAATCCGCATTTTGGCCGTGTCGATCTCCACCGACTCCCGGCCGACCGTCGCGGTAAATTTTCCGTCCAGGAGGAACGCATCGCCTGCGCCGCTCGCCACGGCGTTTTTGGCCGCGAAGGGGAGCTGCTTCATCCGTAGGTCGTATTTGGGCAACTGCTGCCAGATCACCTCGTCGTCGCCCGAATAGATGAAGAAGTCGCGCGAATTCTGGTTCTGCGTAATACGCATCTTGGCATCCACGTAGTTCTGGAAACAGTAGTCGTAACGGTCGAGATGGTCGGGCGTGATGTTCGTCAGCACGCCGATATGGGCGCGGAACCGGAACATGCCGTCGAGCTGGAACGAGCTCAACTCCAGTACGTACCAGTCGTAATCGCCGGTAGCGACCGAGTAGGCGAAACTCTCGCCGATGTTGCCGCCGAGGGCTACGTTGTAGCCGGCGTCGCGCAGGATCTTGTAGATGAGCGACGTAGTAGTCGTCTTGCCGTTCGAGCCGGTGACGCAGATCGTCCGGGCCTTACCCAGGTAGCGGCCCGCGAACTCCATTTCGGAGATGACCGGAATGCCCGCTTCGCGGAGTTTGACGATCAGCGGCGCCTTGTCCGGAATGCCGGGCGACTTGACGACCTCGTCCGCCGCGAGGATCCGCTCTTCGGAGTGGTGCCCCTCCTCGTAGGGGACCTGCCACTGGTCCAGTTTGGCTTTGTAGCGGTCGGCGATCCGCCCCTTGTCGGAGAGGAAAACGTCGAATCCTTTCTTCTTGGCGAGGATCGCGGAGCCGTAGCCGCTGATGCCGCCGCCCAGGACAACTATTTTTTTCATGGGGTTATCGGATTTTAAGCGTTACCAGGGTAATGGCCGCCAGCAGCAGCGACACGATCCAGAAACGGGTGACGATCTTGGTTTCGAAGAAACCCTGTTTCTGGTAGTGATGGTGCAGGGGGGACATGAGCAGAATGCGGCGTCCTTCGCCGTATTTGCGTTTGGTGTATTTGAAGTAGCTCACCTGAAGCATGACCGAGAGGCTCTCGACCAGGAAGATGCCGCAGAGAAGGGGCAGCAGCAGCTCCTTGCGGATGCAGAGAGCGAAGACGGCGATGATGCCGCCGATGGAGAGCGAGCCGGTATCGCCCATGAAGATCTGTGCCGGGAAGCTGTTGTACCAGAGGAAGCCGACCAGCGCACCGGCCAGCGCCGCTGCGAAGACGACCAGTTCGCCGCTGCCCGGAATGTACATGATGTTCAGGTAGTCGGCATAGACGATGTGTCCGGAGAGATAGGCCAGGATGCCCAGCACCAGTACGATCGGGGCCGATACCCCCGTCACCAGGCCGTCGAGTCCGTCCGTGAGGTTGGCGCCGTTCGAAACGGCCGTGACCACCAGGATCGCCACGACGACGTAGAGAATCCAAGTGAGGGTGCGGTTGCCGCCCGTGAGCCAGCTGTAATCGAATTCGTTGTCCTTGACGAAGGGAATCGTGGTCTGGGTCGTCTGACGGCTCTCGGAGCTGACGATGCGCCGCTGGATGTGGTCGGCGATGGTTCGGCCGTGTTCGTCGAGGTAGATCGTTTCGACCGGTTCGGTCGTCTTTTCCCGGACGACGATGTCGGGCGAGAAGCACATGGTCGTACCTACGATAATGCCCAGGCCGACCTGTCCCACGATCTTGAAACGCCCTTTGAGCCCCTCTTTGTGGTGGCGGAAGACTTTGATGTAGTCGTCCAGAAAGCCGATCAGCCCCAGCCAGATCGTCGAAACCAGCATCAGTTGGATATAGACGTTGTCGAGCTGTCCGAAAAGCAGTACGGGGATGAGAATGGCCAGCAGGATGATTACGCCGCCCATCGTGGGCGTGCCTTTCTTCTGGAGTTGTCCTTCGAGCCCCAGATCGCGGATCTCCTCACCGATCTGTTTGCGGCGCAGGAAGTTGATGATGTTGCGTCCGAAGACGATGACGATCAGCAGGGCGATGATGATGGCTGCCGCCGCGCGGAACGAAATGTACTGGAACATACCTGCGCCGGGCAGGTTGTGAACGTTGTCGAAATATTTGAAAAGATGATAGAGCATGTCGCAGGTTAATTTTTAGCGTAGAGGGCGAAGGCACGGAGAGCCTCCTCCTTGTCGTCGAAATGGTTTTTTACGTCGCCGACGATCTGATACGTTTCGTGTCCCTTGCCGGCCAGCAGGAGGATGTCGCCCGGCTTGGCGAGCATCGCGGCCGTGCGAATGGCTTCGGCGCGGTCGGCGATCCGCAGGTAGCGGTCACCCGGGGCGAGTCCTGCGACCATGTCGTCGAGGATCGCGTCGGGATCTTCGTGGCGGGGGTTGTCCGAAGTGAGGATTGCGGTGGTCGCGTATTTTACGGCGATCTGCGCCATTTCGGGGCGTTTGGTCTTGTCCCGGTCGCCGCCGCAGCCGCACAGCACGAAGAGCTGTTGTCCCGGGCGGCGGATCTCCTCGACGGTCTGGAGCACTTTTTCCAGAGCGTCGGGCGTATGGGCGTAATCGACGATCGCCGTAGTGCCGTCGGCGGCTCGCACGAACTCGAAACGTCCGCTTACGGGATGCAGCGTGCTCATGATTTGGAGCACCTCTTCGCGGTCGGCGCCCAGCAGCAGGGCCGCAGCATAGACGCAGAGCAGGTTGTAAGCATTGAAGCGGCCGAGGAAATGGACCCATACTTCACGTCCGTCGATGCGCAGTTCCATACCGTCGGGGTGTGTTTCGAGGATCTTGCATCGGAAGTCGGCCATCGATTGCAGCGAGAGGGTCTTGACGGTCGCCCGCGTGTTCTGCACCATGACCCGGCCGTTGCGATCGTCGATGTTTATCAGTGCGAAAGCCTCTTTCGGGAGATTGTCGAAGAAGAGTTTTTTTGCCCGGATATATTCGGCGAAAGTCTTGTGGTAGTCCAGATGGTCGTGGGTGATGTTCGAGAAGATGCCGCCCGTGAAATGCAGTCCCCGGATGCGTTCCTGCACGATGGCGTGCGAGGAAACCTCCATGAAGCAGTATTCGCACCCGGCTTCGACCATGCGGGCCATCATCTCGTTCAGCCGGATGGCGTCGGGCGTGGTGTGGGTCGATTCGATGCGTTCGGTGTCGATGCGGTAAACGACCGTCGAGATCAGACCGACCTTGTAGCCCAAGCCCCGGAAGAGGTCGTAGAGCAGGGTGACGGTGGTGGTTTTGCCGTTGGTGCCCGTGATGCCGACCAGTTTGAGCTGACGGCTCGGGTCGCCGTAGAATGCGGCGGCCATGTCGGCCATCGCGGCGTTGGTATCCGCTACGACGACGTAGCAGACCGACGGGGCGAGGTGTTCGGGCAGCCGCTGGCAGACAACGGCGACCGCTCCGGCGGCGACGGCCGCATCGATATAGGCGTGCCCGTCGCTTTGGGTGCCGCTCACGGCGAAGAAGCAGTCCCCGGGAGCGATGCGGCGGGAGTCATACGCCAGTCTGCTCACACGTGTATCGGAGTTGCCTTCCACGCGGAGCACCTGTGTCGCCTTGATTAATTCTTGAATTTGTTTCATCTCTTTATTTGAGTGTTATGGTTACGGCTCCCCCGCGCGAGATCCGCGTGCCGGGAGCGATGCTTTGGTATCGGACGGAGCCTCGTCCCGAGAAGGAAACTCTGAGGCCCCGGCTTTCGAGCAGGAACAGGGCGTCTTTGAGTCCCATGCCTACGACGTTGGGCATCGTTTGGTCGTCCTGTGCGAGCGTCGAGATCGTGACGTTCGAGAGGGAGTCGATCCGTACCGTTCCCCAGCCTTTGCGGTCTTCGAACGAGGTGCGGGGCGAGAATTTGTCGGCGATGCGGCGGATTTGGGCGATGTCGCCGCCTTTGATTCGCCGGGGATAGTGTTTTTCCCCTGAATTTTCCGGCGAGAGATCCCAGTCGTGCTCCCGGTTGTAGAGGTAGGTGACGACCTTCTTGACCACCGGACCCGAGAGCGGGCCGCCGTAATAGGATTTGCCGGCCTGCCGTTTGGTGTGGATCGTCGTGAGCACCGTGTAGCGGGGGTTGTGAGCCGGGAAGTAGGCGACCATGCTGCCGATGTAGTAGCCGTCGCGGTAGCCGATCTTGTCGTCGGCGTATTGGGCCGTACCGGTCTTGGCCGCTACGGTGTAGAGGGTCGTGTCGCGGAAAAATCCAGCACCCGTACCTTCCGTGCCGACGCTTTCGAGAAGTTTGCGGACCTCGCGCAGCGTGCGTTCGGAGCATATCTTGTCCACGAGCGTTCGGGCCTTGAAATGTTCGACCACGTCGTCGCCCCGGCGCAGCTCCCGAACCAGGATCGGAGAGATCATTTTGCCGTCGTTGGCAATGGTGTTGTAGAGGGTGATGACCTGGATCGGGGAGAGTTTGATACGATAGCCGAACGAGCGGCGTACGAGCATACTGTTGGGGTCGGGCACCTCCTTCCAATCCTGAAAGAGCGGTTTTTTCTCGCCGAAAGCCTCCAGTCCGACGGTTTGGTCGAGGTGCAGCTTTTTCATGAAGTCGCTGTAACGCTCCTTGTTGTCGGCATAACGCTCCCAGATCGCCTTGGCGAAATAGACGTTCGACGACTGGGCGACCGCCGTGCGGAAATCCATGTCGTTGAATCCGGCGTGCGAATCCTGCACCCGGATGCCGCCGACCTTCACCACACGTCCGTTGCCCGTGTCGTAGGTCTGGTCCAGCGGCATATCCGCGTCGTCCAGCAACAGCAGCATCGAAGCCAGCTTGAAGGTCGAGCCCGGCTCCGTGTTACGCCCGATGGCGTAGTTCTCCCGCTCGGCGTATCCGCCGCCGGGGGTGCGGCCCAGATTCACGAGGGCGAGGATTTCGCCCGTGCGGACCTCCATCACGATCGTGGTACCCCAGATGGCGTTCTGGGCTTCGAGCTGTTCGCGCAGGTAACGGTTCGCCACGTCCTGCACATCGAGATCGAGCGTCGTGACCACGTCCAGTCCGTCGATCGGGTCGATGTTGTCGCCGTCCACGACGCGGCCGTAAAAACCCCGGGCGATGCGTTGGCGCGTGGCCCGACCGTCGCGGCCGGCCAACTCTTCGCGATAGACGGCCTCGATGCCGTAGTTGCCTCGGTCGCCGGTCAGTCCGATCGTGCGGCGCCCCAGTTCGCCCTGCGGATAGATGCGTTCGTCGCTTTCACGCAGGTTGTAAACCATGCCCATGTTCCAGTTCAGGAGCGGGTATTTGCGCAGGGTTTCCCATTCGGTGTAGTCGATGTCGCGGGGAAAGATTTGGACGGGAGTGTGGTCGCGCAGGGTATCGTAGAGTTTTTTCGGCACGAATTCCCGGTCCAAAATCCGGTCGATCCAGCGGGCGATGCGTCCTTCGGAGCGGGGAACGAGGGTGTCCTTGCGGTATTTTACCTGGTAGTGTTTGGCATGCTGCGTGCGGAACATGCGACGGTATTCGGCTGCGGATCTGTCGCCGAAATAGGCGGCAAGTAGTTTGGACAGCGAGTCGCTCTGTTCGTGGAACGTACGCACGGAGTCGAGCCCCGGGCTGCCGAAATCGAATTCGACGCGGTAGCGGAAGATCGAGGTGGCCAGCGGATCTCCGTCCCGCGTGAGGATGTTGCCCCGCTGGGCCGGGATGATCTGTTCGGTGAAGATGCGTCCGGCGAGCCGTTCGGCATTGTAGGCGACCTCCGAGCTGAAGAGCTGCACCCATACCAGACGTGCGAAGATGAGCAGTCCCGCCAGGATGAAGAGGATGTAGAGCAACCTCACCCGCAGCAGGATGTCGCTTTTGATGCGCGATTTTTCCGGTTTCATCTTGCTCATCAGTCGTCGAGAATTTCACCCGGAACGACCGGGTCGTACAAGTCGATGCCCCGTCGGCGCAGCTCTTCGAGGATGGCCGAGTGGGTCGTATGGCGGAAACGCTGCTCCTGAAGGCGCGTCGAGCGCTCGCGCAGCATCTGGACCTCGCGGTAAAGCCGCGAGTATTTCATGTCGAGGTGCAGCGCCGTGAACATTACGAAGATGCTGACGAAAAACATCGCGGCGATGCAAATCATGTAACGATAGTATTCCGAGGCTCCTTTCCGAACCAGAATATTGCCCGAAAAGAGGAGCCAGAAGATGTTCGAGCGGCGGCGCTCCTCCTTGCGCTGCTCCTCCTGCCGGGCCTCCTCTTCGGCCTGCTCCCGCTCCCGGTCGGCACGAATTTCCTCGTCGGCTTCGCCGCTCTGCACGCGCAGCACTTCGCGCCGGATGCGGCGGGCGAGCTCTTCCTCCCGCTCCCGGGCGGCACGCTCCTCGTCGGTGACGGGGGCGAATTCGTGGTCGTTGTATTTCATGTCGGTCGGAAACGGTTATTGGCGTACGATTTTGGCAGCGGCTCGCAGTTTGGCCGAGCGCGAACGCGGGTTGCGGACGAGCTCTTCCGAGGAGGGAGTGACGGCCTTGCGCGTAATGATTTCGAACGGCGTTTCGGGCTTGCCGAAGAAATCCTTTTCGATGCGCCCCTCGAAATTGCCGCTGCGCAGGAAGTTCTTCACCAGCCGGTCTTCGAGCGAGTGGTAGGAGATCACTACCAGCCGTCCGCCGGGGCGCAGCACCTTGAGGCTCTGTTCCAGCGCCATTTTGAGCGCTTCCATTTCTCCGTTTACTTCGATGCGCAGGGCCTGGAACAGCTTGGTCAGGAATTTCGATTCGTCCTTTTTCGGGGTACAGGGCGCTACGGCCGCAACCAGGTCTGCGGTGGTCAGGATCGGCTGCGCGGTCCGTGCGCGGACGATGCAGGCGGCGACTTTCCAGGGGGTGTCGATTTCGCCCCAATCGCCCAGGATGCGGGTCAGGGCGTCGGCGTCGAGCGTGTTCACCAGGTCGGCCGCCGTGCCTCCTCCGCGCTGATTCATCCGCATGTCGAGCGGTGCTGAACCCCGGAACGAGAATCCCCGTTCGACGGCATCGAAATGGTGGGACGACACGCCCAGGTCGGCCAGGATACCATCGACCCGGGTTACTCCGTGCAGCCGCAGGGCGCCCCGCATGAAGCGGAAGTTGCTTTCGACGTAATGGAAGCGGCTGTCTTCCGGGCAGTTGTCCCGGGTATCCCGATCCTGATCGAAGGCGTAAAGACGTCCCCGGTCGCCCAGTGCCGACAGGATGCGGCGCGAATGTCCGCCACCGCCGAAGGTGAGATCGACATAGGTTCCTGCAGGATCGATGTCGAGCAGTCGGACGGACTCTTCGAGCAGGACGGGCGTATGATAGACGGAGGTCATTTGGCTTCGATATATATTTAGGGTGTAAAGTTAGACAATTTGCAGGGAAAAATCGTTATCTTTACCGAAGAAAAAACGGTTGAGAACGGTCGTACTCCGGAAGGCCGGGGTGTCCCGCTTCCGGGATCTCCCTGTACCGATGCGGAGTTTCGATTGGAAATCCGAGCGTAGGTGCGATAGGTGCAAATCGGGCGTCGTACGACTTTCGACCGATAATTAAAAGGGTTACGTTATGCCGAAAATAGATGTCGATGCCGTGCTTGCGGCAAAGGCTCCCCGGATCGCCCGATGGGTGCCGGGATTCGTTATCCGCTGGCTCAAGCGCACGATCCATCAGGACGAAATCAACTATATTCTGGATGAGTATTCCGCGCTTCCTCCTCAGCAGTTTATCCAGGCTTGTTTTAAGTTCTGGGGAGTGACCTATTCGGTCGAAGGGCTCGAAAATCTCGATCCGAAGGGACGGTATCTCTTTGCGTCGAACCATCCTTTCGGGGGAATGGACGGTATGATGCTGGCCGACGAGCTGGTCGGATATTTCGGCGATGCGCGGGTGATCGTGAACGATTTGCTGATGCACGTCGAGCCGCTGCGACCGCTCTGGATTCCGGTGAACAAGCACGGTTCGCAATGCGGGGAATACCTGCGCAGGTTCGACGAAGCTTTCGCAAGCGACTGTCCGATTCTGACCTTCCCGGCCGGGCTTTGTTCGCGCCGTCGGCAGGGGGTGGTGTCCGATTTGCCGTGGCGTTCGAATTTCGTCAAGCGGGCGGCGGCGTCCGGGCGCCGGATCGTGCCGGTTTTCGTCGAGGGCGAACTATCCGATTTCTTTTACCGCCTTTCCAATTTTCGGACGAAGATAGGTATCCGGTTCAATATCGAGATGCTCTATCTGCCCGACGAGATGTTTTCGCAGAAGGGAAAACATTTCCGGATACTGGTCGGGGAGCCTGTTTCGACGGACGAGCTGGTCGAATGCGGATCGTGGCAGCAGCGGGCGGATTACGTACGCGAAAAGGCGTATTCTTTGGAAAAAAAGTTGCGTGCCGAAGCAAAACACGGATAAATTGTTTAGTTTTGCTCTAAATTTAACAGCATGGAACCCATCATAGAGCCTGTAAGCCGAAGTCTGTTGCTCGCGGAATTGACCCCTGAACGCAAGGTCCGAAATACGAACAAGGCTTCGAATGAAATCTATATTTTCGATGCCGCCGAATGCCCGTCCCTGCTGCGGGAGATCGGACGCCTGCGGGAGGTCGCCTTCCGGTCGGCGGGGGGCGGAACGGGGCTCGCCGTGGATATAGACGAGGAGGATCTCGCCGGCGACGGTTATTACCAGTTGATCGTCTGGGACCCTGCGGAGCAGGAGATCGTGGGCGGTTATCGCTTTATCGTCTGCACGTCGGAAAATCCCCGGCATCTTTCCACTGAACATTATTTCACCTTCAGCGACAAATTCCGCAAGGAATACCTGCCCTATACCATCGAACTGGGGCGTTCGTTCGTACAGCCTTCCTATCAGTCGCGCGGCAATTCGAAGAGTATCTATGCGCTGGACAACCTCTGGGACGGTTTGGGGGCGCTTGTGGTGCTGAATCCCAAGGTGAAATACCTTTTCGGCAAGGTGACGATGTACGCTTCGTACAAGGCTATGGCACGCAATGCCTTGATCTGGTTCCTGCGCCGTTACTTTCCCGATCCCGATCATCTGGTGGCAGGTAAAAATCCCGTGCAGCTCGACTTGGACGATCCCTATTACGAGCATTTTTTCACGGGCAAGACCTATGAGGAGAATTACCGCATCCTGATCCAGCGCATCCGCGAGTTCAACGAGAACATTCCTCCGCTGATCAATGCCTATATGAATCTCTCGCCTACGATGCGGGTGTTCGATACGGTAATCAACACCGATTTCGGCGGCGTGGAGGAGACGGGTATTCTGCTGACCATTCCGGACATTTATCCCGAGAAAAAACAGCGTTATATGCGTTGGCAGGGGTGGCGTGAAAACCTCAAGCAGCGCCGGGAACATTTCCGCCTCCGCCTGCAGGAGCATCTCTCGCGTATCGGGAAAAGATGGGAAGTGTAGTCGAGCCGGATTTTCCCGGGTCGGATGTCTTTTTTTGATAAATTACGCCTTTTCGGTGTAATTTTTTTGTTTATGGATGCGGAATTTCTCGAAAAATTGTAATTTTATAGAGAAAAGAGAAGTTTGTATGCGTACAAGATTGGTAGTGTCTTTTTTTATCTGTTTTTTGCTGCAGGCATGCTCCGGAGCTTCGACGACGAAGACGAATGGAGTGTCGAACACATCGGGAAACGATCAGGCCGGATGTATCGCCTTGGATACGATCGGCATCGATGGTGCGGTCGAGAAGTTCGTATGGAACGAAGAGGATGGAATCGGCTTCTTAATTCAGGATAATAGCTATTTGGACTTTATTAAATCGTCTTTCACATCGAGGCCGGTGTTTGCTATGCAGGCTGCTGACGGTCGAATAACCTATTCGACGGAGGATTTGATGAAAGAGATGTGGCCGAAAGAGCGGATCGAGGATCCTGTTTCGGTCGTAGCTTGGCGACCGTATGGATTTGCGTTACAAGAGGACGGGAGTTTTTTTCTTCCGGTCGGTGTGGCGCAGTATGATGAGAAGGGGTGCCGGAGCGTGCCTATGCTCGGCCGGTACCGGGGAAATCTGGCTGAAATGACACTCGATTTCGAAAATATGTTCTCCGCTGTGGAGTTGCGATTGAGGAAAGACAGCTTCGCTCTCGAACCGATTAAGGTGAAACAAGTTATTTTGCAGGGAAACGACGGTGAAATTCTGGCAGGATCGATCAAGGTGGTAGCCAGTAGGCAGGAGCTGCCCGACAGTGTGTGCGAAGAGAGGAAAGTCAGTCCTTGCGTCGTATTGGATTGCGGATCGGGGGTGGAGCTGACGGAAGAATCGACCTCTTTTTATCTGCCTGTACTGCCTGTGGAGTTTCGCCGAGGGTATTCGTTAACGGTCGTGACGGATCGTGACAGCGGGAATATGTTCAGGATTCAATGCGGTGGCAAATTCCCCGTAAGATTGAAAAAAGGTCGGATATACCGTGCGGCGGATACGATTGTTCGCCCGGCGTATCTGCAATACATGATTCCCGATCCCAATTTCCGGGCTTATCTTTTGGAACAGGGGTATATCGAAGAGATCGGCGAAAACGGGAGCCGGGTCGTAGTAACACCTGCCGGTCGGGCTGCGACGAAGATAGATTGTTCGAGGCGGGGTATCGCTTCCTTAGCAGGAATCGAGTATTTCCCGCTGTTGGAGGAGTTGAATTGCTGTATGAATATGATATCGACGTTGGATTTGACGCAGAATCCTCGTTTGGTAAAGTTGGATTGTTCGGGAAATTGTCTTAAATCCTTGGATGTAAGCCATAATTCGGTGCTAATGGAGTTACGGTGCATGTTGAATGAGCTGGTGGCATTGGAAACGGATCGGAATCCGAAGCTGACTGTTTTGCATTGTGCATTTAATCGCTCGTTGAAAGCGTTGGATGTGACTGGTAATCCCCTGTTGAAAGAGTTGGTGTGCACGGAAAACAGTCTGTCGAGTTTGGATGTGTCGCATAATTTGGAACTGAAAAAACTTATGTGCGGAAATGGTTTTGTCAAAAAGAACCGTTTGGAAACCCTGGATGTTAGTAAAAATACCAAACTCGACACGTTGGAATGCTCGGGCTGTTGGCTGAAAACCTTGGATGTCAGTCGGAACCGGGATTTGATATATTTGAATTGCAGTAGAAATGAATTGGAGCGTCTGAATCTCGGCGCTGTTCCGAATTTGAAGGAATTGGATTGTCCCATGAATAAATTGAGCCGACTGGACGTATCTCGTTGCAAGGCTCTGACATGGATTTCGTGCGACAGGAACTCGCTCTCCTCGTTAGATGTATCCCACAACCGGTCGTTAAATTGGCTGTCGTGTGGTGAAAATTTGCTTACTACGTTGGATGTGTCGCATAATTCGGTGTTGGAAACGTTGTGGTGTAATGACAACCAATTGACTACGTTGGATCTTTCGGGAAATCCGATTTTGAGAAAGCTGTATTGTTGCAATAACCGGTTGTCCTCTTTGGACTTGAGTAAAAATAAATTCTTGGAACCGAGGAATGTGTCCGATCACGGGAACTGTTTCCCGGAGGAAGAGGGTTCGATTGTGGTTAATTCCTGCTGTTTCTGAAAAATGAAAAAGGGGCTGTCTAACAGTTTTAGACAGCCCCTTTCGTTGCTTTTTGGTTTTACCGCGACGCGGCGATATTCGAGCTGTGCATGCCCCGGGAATCGCGGGCCCAGTCGTCCCTGGCGCGGAGTACCTGTTCGATGATGTCGCGCACGCAGCCGTGCCCGCCCGCGAACTCCGAAACGTAGCGCGAGGCTTCGATCACCTCGGATGCCGCATCCGAGGGACAGACGGGGATTCCGACTGCCTTCATACACTCCAGGTCCGGGATGTCGTCGCCCATGTAGATGACGTTCGCCGGATCGAGTCCGTGGCGTGCGAAGAAATCCTGCATGGCCGATATTTTGTCCATGCAGTCCAGGTAAACATCTGTGATTCCCAGCATTTTGAGCCGGTGGTCGAGCGTTGCGCCCCGTCCGCCCGTGATGATGCACACTTTGTAGCCCATACGGAGCGCATAGGCGATGGCATAGCCGTCCTTGGCATAGTATTTTCGGATGAAATCCCCATCGACCAGGGGCATGATTCCCCCGTCGGTCATTACGCCGTCCACGTCGAAAATGAACGCTTCGGTCTTTACGATGTCTTCTTTGAAGTTTCCCATATATCTTGACTTAATGATTCATAAATTCGTAACAGTCGCGGATCGTGAGCGAGTGCGGCTTCGTGCCGCCGCAACGTCGGCAGGTCGCCGCGTACGGCAGGCCCGGTCTGCACCCGATGCGGATCGCCCGAATCGACGGCTTTGGCTGCGGTTTCGGCGATCAGGGGTTTCAGTACGTCGAAGGGCAGTTCGGTCCCGTGCAAAATCTCGCCTCCCAATGCGTAGAGGTGATTGACGAAATTGCAGGCGAAAACCGCGGCCAGGTGAAGGCGTACGCGACGGTCGGAGTCGGCACGATATACCGTGCGGCTCAGATTGCGGGCGAACGCTTCGAGCTCCGAGGTGAAGGAGTCGTCGTTTCCTTCGACGAAAAGAGGTATTTTGGCAAAATCCACGCTGCGGCCTTGGGTAAAGGTTTGCAGGGGATAGAGAACGCCCCGACGGTCGAAGCGTGCGGGAAGAGCCTCTATTCCGATGCCTCCGGCCGTATGTACCACAGCGGCTTCGGCGGGTATGGGCAGGCTTTCGGCCAGCGTGGTGATCGCCGCATCGCTGACGGCCAGGATGTAGAGGTCTGCGGCGGCCAGCTCGCGCGGATCGGAGCTCCACGCGGTGCCGTTTTCGAGGGCGAGTGCTGTACCTCGTTTCGCGTTGCGGGCGAAGATCTGGAGCAATGTTGCTCCTTCCGTGCGGCTTATCGCGCGGGCGAGCGCTTCGGCCAGGTTGCCGCTGCCTATGAGGACGATATTTTTCATCTTTCCGAGTGTTTCGATTCGGGCTGCGGCCCGGAAGCCGGTTTGCGGGCGGCGTTCACTGCGTCGTCCAGGTCGATGAGCCGAAGCCGGTCGCCCGCTGTACGGCAGGCCGTCTGAAGCTCGTCGAGCGCGCGGTCTATTCGGCGCGTTTCTTCGGTCGCGGCGAAGTAGAGGCGTGTCGAACTGTAATTGTCGATGGTTCTGAAAATGTTGTAGAGCGTCATTTCGTGGATGTCCCGTCCGGGGGCGAAAGCCACTTCGCGGTCGTCGTCCGGATTCCGGATTTCGATCAGCAGGCCCGTGCGCACGAGCTGGTGCAGGACATCGTTCACGATGCGGGTGGGCAGCGAGAGTCGGCGGCGGAGTTCATCGACCGGGAGCGCCCCTTCGTTTTCCCGAAAGCGGTGTACGACCTGGAGCATGACGGCCAGGATGATCCGGCGTCGTCGGTCGTTGCTGATGCCGAGCGATTCGCGCTCTTCGGCGAAACGGTCGATATTCTGGTAGGCGAACGAGAGTTCGCCGCCGAAGAGCAGGATTTCCCACGAGATTTGCAGCCATAACAGGAAGAGCGGCAGGGCTGCGAAACTGCCGTAAATCGCGTTGTAGGAGGTCATCCATCCTTGCAGATAGAGGTAGCCCCACTGAAAGAGCATGAAGACCGTTCCTGCGACGATACCCGCCATGAAAGCGCTGCGCCACAAGACTTTCGTATTGGGCACGACGGCATAGATCAGGGTGAAGCTGCCCCAGATGATGACCAGGGCCGAAAGTTTCGAAAGAAGGATGCCGAGGAACGTATTCCCCGCGTCGAAGAACCGGAGCAGATAACCTCCCATCGTGCTGGCCACGAGCCAGAGGATCGGGGCGACCATCGCGATGACGATGTAGTTGAGGTATTGGCGGGCGATATTGCGCGAGGACTGAACCTCCCAGATGTTGTTGAAAGCGCTCTCCACCGACCCGAAAACCCGGATGACGGCCCAGAAAAGGGTTACGACGCTGACCAGGGCGATAAGCCCGCCCTGCGTATTGGCGAGGGCTTTGCGGGCGAATTCCACCATGTAGTCCAATACTTCGACGTTTTGCGGGAAAAGGGCGTAGAGATCGTCGATCAGGCCGTCCAGAAGCCCGAATCCCTTGACTACGGCGAATACCAGCGCCAGGATCGGGACGATCGAGATGAGCGTATAGAACGTCAGGGCGGCGCTGCGCACGATCGTATCGTGGGCGATCAGGCCGCGTGCCGTGTAGAACAGCAGCTTGTACTGTCTGACGGCCCACCGGACGCGGGGATTGCGGTAGGAGTTTGCGTTGCGCCGCAGGATCGTGTCCGTGAAGTAGGTGAAGACGTTCTTGACTTTCATTTCGGGACGTTTCTCAAAGATAGCTATTTTAGACGGATCGTCCAATAATCCTGCCCGATTTTCGTGAAGGCGATCCGTCGCTCGCCGCCTTCGCGTATGCCGAGCCGTGCGGCGATTTCAGCCGCCGTGAGCGGGAAATCTTGTTTCAGAATCGTCAGCCGGCTGCCGGAAAGCTCCCGTTTCAGTTGCTTGGGGTTGTAGGGCTCGATCCGTTCGATCTCTAGCCAGCGGCCCAATGTGTCTTCGGACTTTTCCGCTGCGAATCCGTAACCGTTCGGGCTCCAGATGTCGGCGTGGCCTTGCAGGTAGGTCGGCGTCAGCCGGGCTTTTTGAAGCGCTACGTCGGGGATCAGCAGCCAGCGGTAAGCGGCCGGATCGAAGGGCTTGTCGCAGGGAGTTGCACGGGCTTCGGCCGGCGTGCAGGAAAATTCTCCCAGTTCGAGCGCAACGGCCGTCAGCAGGGGGCCGGTTCCGTCGGCATAGACGACGACTTCCTTGCATTCGTCGTGCAGGGACACCACTTCCGTGCGGCAGGGACCGAAGAGCCGGAATGTTTCGCCGACGTCGAACAGCGGGGAGTTCTTGACGCAGAGGTTCGGGGCGATGCGACGGAGTTCCGGCAGCAGCTTCGGTATGTCGGGAGAACAATCCTCCAGCCGCACCAGCTTGCGCCCTTCGGCGCTGCGTCGGTCGGGGTCGGCGTAGATCCAGTCGAAGTGGTCCCGGGTCGAGGCGAGGAACGCCTCGGCGGAGGAGTTGATAACCCGTATATTCGTTGCGCCCAGCCGCCGGAAATTCTCTCCGGCGACGGCCGCCAGCGTCGCATCCCGTTCGAGGGTGATGACTTCGCGGAAGCGTTTCGAGAGGTAGAGGGCATCGACGCCCAGTCCGCAGGTAAGGTCGAGCACCCGTTCCCCGCTGCAACTCTTGCGGGCCGCGCACGCCTCGCTCGAGGCCTGTTCGAAAGCCAGCGGCGGGAGGATGCAGCGGGCTTCGTAGTAGGAGGGGAGTTTCGTCCGCGCCCGCGCGAGGTATTTGACCTGCGTGGCGACGAGTGCCGCATGCGGAATACGCTTGTCGAGGGCGATCGCCGCAGGGTCGCGGCCGATTTGCTCTTCGACGGTACGCCGCACTTCGGGAGTCAGCAGCAGTCGGTATTGTTCCGGAGTCATCATTCCGGGAGCGAAGATACCGATTTTTTCCGTTCGGCGCTCCATAGGAGCAGGGTTGCGAAGATGAAAAGTCCGTAAACGATCCAGCATTGGGTCGTCGTGAGCCGGATGTCGAGGGCGGCTGCCGGAAGTGCCGCTGCAGCTCGGATCAGTTCGTTCTGTGCCCGGGCTGCGAATCCTGCGACGACCGAGAAGAGCGGTGCGAGCACTGTTCCCGGGATCACGAGCCAGAGCGTGCAGCTACCGACCACGACGTAGGAGAGCAGGATGACGACGGGGTTGAGTGCCAGCCCGACGACCGAGATCTGGCCGAAGGTATGGGAGATAAGGGGTGCGGTCGCAGCGGACGCTGAAAATCCGATGGCGAGGGTTGCGGTCAGCATATCGATGCTTTTGCGGCGTGTTCGCAGGAGGCGGCAGAGGGGGAGTCCCCAGGCGATGATGCCGGCGACGGCGATGAACGAGAGTTGGAAGCTGATGTCGAACAGGTAATCGGGATGGAAGAGCAGCATGACGAAGGCTACGCCGGCGAGTGTGTTCATCCCGACGTATTCCGACGACGAGGCCAGGGCGAATTGCAGGACGGAGAACATCAGCGCGGCCCGGACGACGCTGGGCGGGAATCCCGTCGTGGCGGCATAGAGCCAGATGAGCAGGATGACCGCGATATTGCGCAGGATGTGTCCGTGTCGGAAGAGCGGCAGCCACCAGAGCAGCAGGTTGGCGAGCAGAAAGACGATGCCCACGTGCAATCCCGAGACGGCGAGCAGGTGCGAGGTCCCGCTGCGCGAGTAGGCCGCACGGAGTGCAGGGGAAAGCGAGCGTCGATCCCCGGCCGTCATAGCGTTGCAGAGGGCCTGTTCGTCGGGTGCCAGGGCCAGACGGTCGAGCCGTGCGACGGCCCGTTCGTGCAGGAACAGGGAGAGGTGCTTCGGGGAAAGCTCCCGGTGCAGGGTGTCGCTCAGCAGCAGGCTTGAGCGGTTCAGGTAGAGGGTGCCGACGTATCCCCGGCGGGTCATCAGCCGTCCGTAGCCGCCGTGACGGGCGGTGAAAGGGTAGATTTTGCCGCGTACGACGGCTCGGTCGCCGGGATTCAGTGCGGTCGAAGAGTCGCATCGCACCACGAGGTTTCCGGCAGCAGGGAGCCATTCTCCGGTTGCGGAGTTCCGCCGGGCGCGGATCGTTGTGCCGGAGGCCGTTTTGCCTTCCCGTTCGGAGAGGCGTTCTCGGACGACGATTTCGTATTCGCCCGGAGTGCCGGTCGGCGGAGCGGGAGTGTGTCTCAGTTCGGTGACGGTCATGCCGAAAAGCAGAATGGCTCCCAGGGTGGCGAGGTTTGCGCCCCGGTCGTCGGCGAGCAGTGCCAGGATACCGCAGACGAGGAATCCGCCTACTAACAACCACAGCGGCAGTACGTAGTGGTCGGCCAGCAGGATGCCGGCCGCGAGCGGCGGCAATGCGCGGAGCAGGGGCATGCGCCGGAGTTTCGACCGGAGGTTTTCGGACTTGAGTCGTAGCATAACGGAGCCGGATCGCGGGAAATGGACGGAGAACCTGGCTTTGACTTTGTGTTTTTTTCGTTTTCTGCGTTCGGCAGGACCTCGCGGGCAGTCGCGGGCCTCGTCGATCGGATATTTGCGGTTTGCCTCCTTTGGAGGCGGCGGAATATTCCCGCCTCTTCGTTGCATCCGCTTCGAGTGTCGGTTTTCGGATTCGGCGATTTTCCAATTCGTAAAGATAATTATTTTTCGGAAGAATAAGCCGTTCGGATGTATGGATAATACAAAACGACACGCATCAAATAGAATGATGCGTGTCGTTTTGTCGTGTCGGAGATCTTTTCGCCCGTTTAGAACGATGCGAATGTGTTCCAGTTCGAATTTTGCTCCGCTGCGGCCTGAATGTCGGCAGGCAGGTTGGCGAAGAAATCGAAGCCGGTGAGCCGTTCGATCTCGGCGACGGAAGTCGCATAGTTCGTGTAGCTATCGTTCGAGTACTCCCTGTGTTCCATCCAGAAACCGATCGTCATGGCCGACGTCACTTTGTTCGACGCGTCGCGCCGGACTTTCAACAACGCTTTGTAGTAATAGTTCGGTACGGGGCATCGTTTGCTGTCCGACTTCGGTGTGATCCAGGTGATCGCTTCGTGGTTGCCTGCGGTCTGGAGAATAGCGCCCGTCACCACATATACCGTGTCCGTAGTCGCAGCGATATTTCGGACGCCGCTTTCGAGCTGCTGCCAAATACCGCCGTTGAATTTGTTCTGAATCTGCGGCGTGGAATTGGTTGCGTAATAGGTCTGTACGACCAATTCGTCCGAACCGTTGCGGTCGGCGTTGGGTATCTGGTGCCCCCGGGCGTAGAACTCTTTCGAACTGTCATATCCGTCCGATGTGGTAGCTCCGAGATTGACCCCGTAGCTGCTCGACCAGACGTTGATCTGTTCGGATTCGGCCAGTCCGGGATTGCGCTACCATTTGTCGGAACGTCCGTTTCCCATGTGTCCTTTTGCGAGCGGATAGGCTACCCAGTAAGCCGTGTAGGTCGATTTGTCGTAGTACATCGTGTAGTTGCGCTGCGATCCGGAGGCGGGATAAACCGTCTGCGTGATCGTCTCATCGGCTGTCGTGCGGGCCGGAAGCTCGTACCAGGCGGCATGATTCGTCCGTGCTCCTTCGGTGGTAAAGGTTGTCGAAGAACTCTGCGGCGTGGAGCCGTTGGTCGCCGTTACGACGCCGTAAACCGTGTACGTCGTTGCGGGCAGAAGATCGGAGAGGTTGGCGGTCGCTTCGTTTCCGACAACAGCGGCAACGACACTTCCCGTGTCGCTGCCGTTCGTTGCGGAATAGAAGAACTGCACCTCGGTTGCGTAAGCGGCGTCGGTCAGACTACTGGAAACCTTCGCTGTACTCGAAGTTATGTCGCTTACGTTCGGTGTGGCAATTCCCGGGGTAGGGTCTGGGGAAGGATTATCGCCTCCCCCTTCTCCCGAGTTTCAGTTGATCGTGATGGTTTTAATCATCAACGACTTGCCGCTCGATTCGGTGTTTAACGTAAGGACGATCTCGCCGGACAGCGGAGTTTCCGATTCGACGACATACTCCTGGTTATTCATTTTTGCCAAGGAGATCTTTTCGCCGAGTGCTTGTCCACCGACGGTTGCATTCACGGTACTTAAGTTTGCCGTATTTGCCGACATAACCAACGTGATTTTTTTGATTCCTCCGGTATAATCGGACGTTTTTATGGTGACACCGCTGGGTTTCGACCAGGAAAGACCGCGTATCCCGCTATTGGTATCGAATGCAGTGGGCGCTTTGCTTGCAGTCCATGTCAGTCCGTTTACTGTTAAGCCGGCAGCGATCTTGTCTTTATCCGCGCTTTCGAAGGTGTAGGTCCAAGTTTCTCCGACACCGCCTTCCGGCTTGCTGTTCTGGGTAATGAGCAATGTCGCGTTGGCTGTACCCAGTGAAGTAGTGGCGGTAAGAACGATGCGTGCTGTACGAGGTGTTGCGACCGTATTCTCTGTGGCTGCGACTTCGAGGCGATTTTCGCTGCCGTTGTAATCACCTGTGGTGATCCAGTCCGGGCTGTTCGGTTCCTTCAGTGCCGTCGTAAATAGCGACGGAAACGTCTTGCGTTTCGGCGTTCTTCAACGTAACGGGGATATAGTGAGTTTCCGTATCGTTATAAGACAGTGTCAGGGTGGATGGATCCAACGTGATTTGAGGCAACTTGACGTATTCGGCAGGGATCAGGGTCAGATCTTTTGTCTGACTGCCGGTATAGAATCCGAAACCGAGGTTTGCTGTATTATTTTTCGCCAAAATACGGGAAGGGGTCGCTGCCGATGCGATTTGGTAAGTGCCTTTGTCCTTGTCCTTGGTAATTATCAAGTCGTAAGCCTCCGTAGAGATCGTAGCGCTGTTGTCACTTTCCCAGGAGAGGTAGTTTTTGCCTTGACTGATCGTGTAGTTGTCACCCGATTTGGTAATTGTCCAAATGAGGGTTTCATCACCCGTTTTGTAGGGATTTGACGGTGTAATCACTACGGGGGCCAAACGAGAACCGTCAGCCAGAGAACTCATTGCATAGGTTATTTCGGATTGGGTCGCCGTGATGACGTAGTCGCCGCTCAATGTTTCGGTTGTCTCTTCCGCAGCGTCGGTCATATCGACCGCGAAAGTCGAACTGTCGCCTGCTGCGAAAGCCAGGGCCCGCCCCTCCTGAACGGTTACCGTCTTGGTGAAGATCTTCGTTGCGGTAGTCACCGTAACGGTGAAGGTTTCACCGGCTGCCACCTCGAACGGGAAGCAGGTGAAATAAGCCGTCATACCCGCTTCGCTATTGGCCGTGATGTTCATCTCCGAAGAGTAGTTCAACGTCACGTTATCGGCGAAATTGTTAATATAGCCATACTCCTTGATGGTACCTGCCGTCATATCGACATAGCTGCGGCCCGTGACTTTTTTGTCGGGAGCCGTAAATTTGACGCCGAGGACACTTTCCGCAGATGCGAGGTTCTTGACCGTCATCTTACCGATGGCGACGGCACGGCCGAAACTCATTTGCAGTTCGGTCGGCTGACTCTCCAGCGAGATCGATTTGGCGATCAGCAGGTCCGCGTTCGAATCGAAGCTCGTAGCGGTCGGCTGTTGAGATGTGCGTGTGACGACTTTCATGTTGGTAATATCCGTATTGTTGGACGTAATCCATGCCGAGGCGGGATAAACCGCGTTATAAACGAGCGGAGTGTTCGTATTCTCCGGGAACGATACGGCGAATTTCGCCGTGCCGTCGCTTACCGTACCTTCCTGCGAGTTGGCGTATGTGGTTTTGGAGGCGGCCGTTTCGAACACCTGAAGGTATTCGCCGGTTTCGTTCCACGAGATTTTCCCCGTCAGGGGATCATACGTCGTACGGGAACCGGATGCCGATTCGAGTTCAGACGATGCGGTGACCGTCATCGTTACTTTACGACCGTTCGACGGGTCGGAAACCGTGTCGTCTTTGGAACAGGCTACGAACAGAGATGCACACACTGCGACAGCCAAAATGGATTTGAAAAAAGTTTTCATAGTCGTAGGATGTGTTTGTTAGTATTCTCCGTAATCGGTGTCATTAACGCTGCCGCCTGCTTCGCCGGCTCCGCCATAGTCCAGGACAGTGCTGTTGGCAAAACCTTTCTCGATCGAGATGCTGAGGATCTCAACCGAAGGAGCGGAGTACGAAGTTCCCCCCCCCTTAACCGTAGATTCGTAGTGTTTTTTCATAATCATAGAGGTATTATGTTTGAGAGTTTTTACATCGTGTCCTGGTTATGGGCTACCACAAATATAGACAATATTCAATTAAGGAACAAGAAAGAATCCAAAATTCATCGAATCTTCATATTTCGATGCGGATTATGCGTGAAAGCGTCCGAAATTTAGTATAAATTGTCGAACATGCTCTGGCTTTTGTCGTATTTCAGGTCGGCGAGGGAAGCCGCTTTGACGCCGATGTTGAAACTCCAGCTCTGATAGTGGCCGAAGGGGACCCACGCGAACGACATTTGCCAGCAATGCAGGTCGCGTGTAATGGTGATGGAGGCCGGAGTCAGCTCCTTGGCCTGGAAGTCGTAACCGCCCTGGATTGTTACACCCATTTTTGGCAGAATCGTAACGCTGCCGTTGATGCCGAGCGTTTGGGTGATGTTTTTCTGGTAGCCCGTCGTGCCGTTGTTGGTCGGTGATGCGGAGTAGCTGATCGTATAGTTGAATCCCAGGTTCCAGGGTAGCGAGAAGTCGTAGTAGGCCTGGGTCATGTATTGCCGTCGCAGGGCCGGGTTCATTTGCCCGTAAGGGTCGTAGAAAGGATTGGCGTAGGCCGGATCGACCGGGGCGCTGTTGATGTCGTTGATCGCCGGGGTGGAGTTGTCCTGGCGGGATTGGAACGTATAGCCGAACGAAGTGCTGGCCGATACCACACGGCCCGGGAAAAAGAGTTTGTTGATACGCTGGCCCTGCGGGGTGACCCGGTAAGGGTCGAGCGTAGCGTTGATATTGATGCCGAAATTCTGGAAAACGGTCGTGCGCAGCGAAATGGGGATGTTCGAAAGTCCCATGGAGTCGGCCAGGAAGTTATAGGATACCTGTCCGATGCGGAGTTCGTCGATCAGTTTGATCTTCTTCATACCCGAGGTATCGCGTTTGCTGAGCACCTTCATTTCGAGCGTCTGCGAGAGCGAGGCGTTGATGGCCATGGACTGACCGGAGCTGGGCACGCCGAAGATGCTCCCTTCGAAAGGCGAGTAGGTCTTGAAATTACCCAGCGTATCGCTCTGCACGGTCTTTACGTAGCCGTATTTCTGCTTGGAGAAGTCGGGGGCGTAGGAGAAGCTCACCGTCGGGGTGATCGTGTGGCGGATCGCCTGTATCTTGCGCGTTTTCTTCTTGGCCTCGTAGCGGCCATAGATGATCGTCGAGGCCTGCAGGCTGAAGTTGTAGTTGTACAGACGGTAGAACCCGTACTCCGGGTCGAGTTTGTCGATGCGGTTCAGCACCGGGTTCCAAACCTGCTCCTGTTTTTTGAAATACCACTTTTCGGTGTAGTTGATCGTAGGTCCGAAGTTGATATAGTTGAAGATGTTGTACGTCGCCGAGATGGGAATGCTATGCTCGAAGCCGTACTGCATGTTCTGGAGTGTTTCCTTGGTGAAGATTTCGGACTCTTTGGCGTTGGCCTTGTTGTTGAACTTGCCGGTGTAGCGGAGCGAAATCTTTTCGTACCACCGCTGCTTGCCCATCGCCTCCTTGCGTTTGAAGGGGTAGAAGGTCGAAACGTTGAAGACGACGTTCGGCAGGGCGATCGAGAGCGTTCCGCTCTGCGAGTTCTGCGAAACGGACATGTTGGCCGAAAGGGAGAACGGTGTGCCGAGCCAGCTTTTCGAATAGGAGATCGTCGAACTTGTCTGCGTCTGGAGCGCTTCGTTCAGGCTGGTAGCCGAATAGCGGTTGTAGCCGCTGGTACGGAAATCGACCGATGCGGAGAAGGTCGATCCCGGATTGGCTTTGGGGTCTTGCGTATGCTGCCAGTAGAGCTGGAAGTTGTTCTGCTGGAGGAAGTCGGGTTCGCCCTTGTCGCCGACACGGACGTTCGAGTAGTTGAAATTCAGGGTGCCGTTGTACTTGTAACGCTTCATATAGCGCGACATCGCGGATGCCTCCCACGATCCGAGGGTGTAGATACCGCCCCGGATGGCCAGGTCCATGTGCTCTCCGAGCGTGAAGTAGTAGCCCAGGTCACGAATGTAGAATCCCTTGGTCGATTCCTCGCCGAAAGTCGGCATCAGCAGACCCGACTTGGGGCCGGAACTGAGCGGGAAGAAACCCTCGGGCAGCAGCGGAAAGTAGATGGGAACGTCTTCCAGGACCAGGTAGGCGGGACCCGTGACCACTTTCTTGCCGGGAATCACCTTCGCCTTGGTCATCGCCAGGTAGAAGTGGGGGTGGTCCGTCTGGTCGCAGGTGGTGTATTTGCCGTCCTGGATGTGGATGGTGTTGTCGTCCATCTTTTTGACGTTGTTGCCGATCAGCCAGCCGTCGCCCTCCTGAGTCGCCACGCCTTTGATTTTCGCCTTTTTACTGCCGATGTTGTAGGTGATCGTGTCCATCGTGTAGGGATTGGCGGCTCCTTCGGTGAAAGTGGGGTTGGTAACTGTCGGTTTGCCGTCTATCGTGTCGCGCTTGCCGTGGGCGTAGATGATCTTTTCGTCCATATTGACCCGCATGAAATCTCCCTTGAGATTCATGTTCTGGTAGTTGATATCGCCCTGGTTGTAGATATAGACCGTGCGGTTGCGTACGTCGTAGTAGAGCGAGTCCTGGTTTTTGCCGCTGATGATGTCGTCCAGGAAAGATTTTTTCCGGGTCGTATCGCGCCGGGTCGTGTCCTGACGCAACGAATCGCGTAGCAGCGAGTCGTTGCCGGTGGGAGCCGTACTGTCGGCGGGGGCGATCGGCGAGAGGGGAGGCGCTCCGAAGATCGAGTCGATCTTGGTGTCGAAAAGCGAATCCTGCTCCTCTTCCGTACGTGTTTCGGCGGTCGGGGGGCGGTCGGCTTCCCGTTGAAGGCGCCGAATCTCCCGGCGGGTTTCGCGGCGGGATTTTTGTACGGCTTGTGTCGGAGTGCTGTCGGGCGGTGTTTGGCGTTCGGGTGTCGCGGGATGCTGCACTCCGCCCGGCAGCGCCATGCCGAGCACCGGAAGCAGGAAGAGCAGCAGGAGTGCTCCCGAGAAGATATATTTTGCCTTTAGCCTGTCCAAAATTCCAAAAAAAATCATACCTTTGCCGACAAGTCGGCAAAACCGCCCGAAAATGGCTCCGAAAGCCTCAGTGCGGGGGTTTTAACATCCGGCAAATATAGGTAAAAAATTCAGAACCGTTAAATTTTCAGCCACTTTTGCTATGCGGAAATCGCTTTTTCTTGTTGCCCTGTTTTTGATTGCGACACTCTCTTTCAACGGAGTTGCCGCGCAGAATATTGCACAGGGCGTGCGGGTCGTCGTAATCGATGCCGGGCACGGGGGGCCGAAGTTTCCGGGAGCTCATTACAGAGGAGTTTATGAGAAAGATCTCAACCTTCAGATCGCTCTGAAGCTCGGGGCCTTGATCGAGAAGGAGATCCCCCAGTTGAAAGTGGTTTACACGCGTAAGACGGACAAGCAGTTTTCCGAAAGTCTGACCCAGGATTTGCAGGCTCGGGCCGATATCGCCAACAAGGCGGGCGGCGACCTGTTCATTTCGATCCATACCAATGCTGCGGCATCGGCGTCGGCACGGGGAGTCGAAACCCTGATTATGGGTGAGAGTCCGCTGGAGAAGAACGCCAACGAGAGGGCCCTCTATTATAACAACCAGGAGGAGCTGCTCGATATGTCGAACGAGAAGACGGCGGCGATCGTCCGGGCTTATATCCAGAACCTGCAGTTCACCTATGGTGAATACAGCGAAGCGATGGCCCGTCTGGTGCAGAAACATTACGTCAAGTCCGGGCGGCACAATCGCGGTGTGAAGCGGCAGCCGCTCAAAGTGCTCTACGCTACCGATATGCCCGGTATCCTGACCGAGATAGGTTTCCTTTCCAATTCGGAGGAGTATGCTTATATGAATTCGGCGAAGGGGCAGGCTCAAATCGCACGTGCGCTGTGCGATGCGGTGAAGGATTACGTCGCTTTCGTTCGGGGTGCGTTGCTTGTCGATGACGATGCCATTTACGAACAGGCCGATGCCGATGTCGCAGAGCCGGCTGCCGCTTCGGACAAAGCGGATAAGGGTAGTGTCAAAACCGGGAAAGCCAAACAGGAGAAGACGTTTTATGCCGTGCAGTTGATCGCCAGCGCCAAGCGCGTGCCGCCCAAGGACCGGCAGTTCAAAAGTTACCGGGGAAAAGTCACGGAGTTCGTTACCGGCGGCCGGTTCAGGTATAAGTATTGTGTGGGGCGTTTCGATACCCGCAAGCAGGCCGAAGCCAAGTTGGCCGAGGTGCGCAGGGAGTTCCGCGATGCGTTCGTGGTGAGTTGTCGGGGCGACCGGATCGTACAGTAAATAAAACGAAAAAAACAGGTATATGAGAAGAGAAGTTAAGATCGGCATTTTCGCCGTGCTGATGATCGGTGCCCTCTGGGCGGGTATCCGCTTTCTGAAGGGGTTCGACATCTTCAGTCGCAACGCGGTCTATTATGCCGCTTACGACCAGGTCGATGGCGTGCAGAACGCTTCGCCGATTCTGATCCGGGGCGTGAAGGTGGGAGCCGTGACGGATATTTCGTTCGATCCTTCGATCGGTAACGAGGTCGTACTCCAACTGACGATTCAGCGGAAATACCGGATTCCGTCCAATTCCGAAGCCCGGATCTACAGCAACAGCATCATGGGCGCCAAAGCGATCGAAATCGCTCTGGGCGATGCCGGGACCTACCTGCAATCCGGGGACACCCTCTGTTCGAGCCGCAGCAAGGGCCTGATGGATATGGCGGGTTCGGAACTCGAATTTTTCAAGCAGAAGATGTCGCAGGTCGTGGGGGATTTGAGCCGCACGATGGATAACCTGAATCTGATTATGGAGCAGAACGCCGCGAATATCGAAGGTACGATGTCGCACCTGAATTCGATTACGGGCAGCGTAAACGGTATGTTGCTGTCGCAGCGTGCGAATCTGGAGAGCGCCGTAGCGAATTTGACCCGTTTTTCGGAGATGCTCGGCGAGAACTCTCCGCGTATGGACAGTATTATCCTGAATTTAAGCAATTTTACCGACCAAATACAGCGTGAGAATCTGGCCGGGGCGCTCGATTCGACTCTGATGAACCTCAATGCGATCTTGGCCCGTGTCAATGCCGGGGAGGGGACTGTCGGGCAGCTCGTCAGCGATCCCCGTCTGTACGAATCGCTCAACGAGGCGACTGCGAACTTGGCGTCGCTGCTGGCCAACTTGCAGGCCCATCCTGCTCGTTACGTCCATTTCTCGCTGTTCGGCCGCGATCCCGAAAAGGCCGACCGCAAGCAGCAGAAAAAAGAGGCGAAACATGCCCGGCGCGATTCGCTCAAGGCCCTGAAAGCGGCCCGATAGTTTCGAATGTTTTCTCTGTGCGATGATCTATCCGGCGAACTTTGAACAGAAAGTCGGTTTCGACCGGCTGCGTGAGCAGGTCGCGGCGCTGTGTACGATTCGCGGCGGCCGGGAAAGGTTGTGCGCCGAACAATTCAGCACTTCGCAGGCCGATGTCGAGCGGCGGCTGGCGCTGGCGGACGAGATGCGCCGTCTGCTGGAGATGGAGCATGATTTTCCGGACGACGAGTTCGTCGATGTCGATTATATCCTTTCCAAACTGAAGATCGAAGGCAGCTTCCTCGAAGTCGAGGAGGTCGGGTTGCTGCGCCGGGCGCTGGCTTCGGCGGGGGCGATCGCCGGTTTTATCCTGGGGCGCGGTGAGGAGCTATATCCCGAACTGCGGCTCCGCAGCCGGGGGATCGAGGCTTTCCCGGAGATCGTTCGGGCGATCGACGGCATCGTCGATCAGTACGGCAAGATTCGGGATAACGCTTCGCCGGAGTTGCAGCAGATCCGGCGGATGATCCGCGAGCGGGAGGGGCAGGCCGCCAAACGCCTGCAGCAGGTGTTGTCGAATGCCAAGAAAGCCGGTATCGTGGAGGCCGACGCGATGCTCTCGATCCGCGACGGCCGGGCGGTGATTCCGGTCGCAGCGGCCAATAAACGCAAGTTGCAGGGTTTCATTCACGACGAATCGGCCACGGGCAAGACCTTCTACGTCGAGCCGGTCGAAGTCGTCGAAATCAATAACGAACTCAAGGAGCTGGAGTACGCCGAGCGGCGCGAAATCGTGCGGATCCTTTCGGCCTTCACCGACTCGATTCGCCCCGAAGCGGATCGGATCGCGCTGATCGGCGACTATCTTTCGGATCTGGATATGATCCGTGCCAAAGCCCGCTGGGCCGTTGCCAACGGAGCGGTGAAACCGATCGTTTCGACGGATGATCGGCTGGTGCTGCGCAATGCGCGGCATCCCTTGTTGCAGCAGACGCTCCGGGCGCAGGGCAAGCAGGTGGTGCCGCTCGATCTGCAGCTCGACAAACGGCGTCATATCCTGGTGATTTCGGGGCCGAATGCCGGCGGCAAGTCGGTGTGTCTAAAAACTACGGGTATCATCCAATATATGTTTCAGTGCGGGTTTCTGGTGCCGGCATCGGAGAATTCGGAGCTGCCCCTGTTCCGCAACCTAATGATCGACATCGGGGACGAGCAGTCGATCGACGACGATCTTTCGACCTATTCGTCGCACCTGCTCAATATGAAGAACATGCTCGCCGGAGCTTCGAACCGGACGCTGGTGCTTATCGACGAGTTCGGTTCGGGTACGGAGCCTATCATCGGCGGGGCGATCGCGGAGTCGATCCTCGAACGGCTCCGCAGTAAAGGCTGTTACGGGGTGATTACGACCCACTATGCCAACATTAAGTATTATGCGTCGAACACCGAGGGAATCGCCAACGGAGCGATGATGTTCGACGTGCAGAATATCCGGCCGCTGTTTCGGCTCGAGATCGGCAAGCCGGGCAGTTCGTTCGCGGTGGAGATCGCCCGCAAGATCGGGTTGCCGGAGGATATTATCCGCGATGCGGGCGAAAAGGCCGGCAGCGATCATATCAACCTCGAGAAACAGTTGCGTGAAATCGCCCGTGACAAACATTACTGGGAGCAGAAGCGCGACCGCATCCGGATCGCCGACCGCAAGGTCGAGGAGCTGGAACAGACCTATGCCGACCAGCTTTCGCGCATCCGGCAGGAGCGCTCGGAAATCTTGAAAAAGGCCAAGGAGGAGGCGCAGCGGATGATCGCCGACGCCAACCGTCAGATTGAGAATACGATTCGGACGATCCGCGAAGCGCAGGCCGAGAAGGAGCTTACCCAGTTGGCCCGTAAGGAGTTGAACGATTTTCGGGACAGGGTGGAGAGGACGGATGCAGCGGATGCGGCGCACGACGAACGGGTGGCCCGCGAAATGGAGAAACTCGAACGCCGCCGCCAGCGTCGTGCCGAGCGCAGACAGCAGGCCGGCGAGACTCCGGAGGTCGCACAGCCTGCCGTGCCGGAGAAACCCCGCGAGGCGGAGGTCGGCTCGAAGGTGAAGATCGCCGGGCAGGACATTCCCGGCGTGGTGCTTTCGATCAAGGGCCGGAAGGCGCAGGTGGCATTCGGACAGATTCTTACGACGGTGGATAGAAGTTCGCTCGTCGTGATCTCGGGCGCCGAATTCAAGCAGGCGACCAGGCCCGTGCAGCCGCGCACGGTGGTATCGGTCGATGTGTCGGCCCGCAAGCTCAATTTCAAGGATCATATCGATGTGCGGGGCCTGCGTGCCGCCGAAGCATTGGAGGAGGTGCGGGATTTTATCGACGACGCGATCATGGTCGGCGTCGGCACGGTCACGATCCTGCACGGCAAGGGGACGGGGGCGCTCAAGGAGGAGATCCGCCGTTATCTGCGCACGGTGCCGGAGGTCGAACGGGCTGCGGACGAACATGCCGACCGGGGCGGAGCGGGGATTACGGTGGTGACTCTGCGTATGGATTGACGGCAGTTATGTAAAGGAAAGATACGACATGAAATACATGTTATCGGAAATCGCCCGCATTTGCGGGGGCGAACTCCTCGGGGAGGATTTGCCGGTGGCACGGGTGCTTACCGACAGCCGCAACTGTTCGTTCGGCGAGGAGCCGCTGTTCGTGGCCATGAAAGGTACCAATCACGACTCCCACGCCTTTATCGGCGAGATGGTTCGCCGGGATGTGAAGGCATTTCTTGCGGAGCGGAAGACGCAGCTTCCGGCCGGTTGCGGCTGCGTGGTGGTTCCGAGCGCCATCGCTGCCCTCCAACAGCTTGCGGCCCATCACCGGACTCGGTTCAAGGGGCGCGTGGTCGGTATCACGGGTTCGAACGGGAAGACGGTAGTCAAGGAGTGGATCGCCCAGCAGATTCCTGCCGGCGTCAAATATTTCCGGTCGCCGAAAAGTTATAATTCGCAGTTGGGCGTGGCGCTCTCGCTGCTGATGATCGAAGGGGACGAGGAGTTGGCGTTGATCGAAGCGGGGATCTCCTGTCCCGGGGAGATGGTGCGTCTGGAGCGGATGATCCGTCCCGATACGGTGATTTTCACTTCGATCGGCGAGGCGCACCAGGAAAATTTCACCTCGCTCGAGGAGAAGAGTGCCGAAAAGTTGGTGCTGGCGAAGGGAGCGCGAACCATTATTTATCATGGTGGCTCCTCCCTGCTCGAACGGATGATCCGCACGTTATACGGCGGCCGGCAGTTGCAGGACGCTGCGGAATATCCGCTGCCGGAGCAGTTGCCCGCAGGGGTTCTGGAGAGCGGGGCCGGGCGTGTCGATGCCCAGTTGGTCGGGGCGTTCTGTCGGGTGATGGGCTTTCCCGACCCCGATTTCGGCCGGATTCGGCCCGTGGCGATGCGCCTCGAGTTGAAGGAGGGAATCAACGGTTCGCTGCTGATCGACGACGCTTACAATTCGGACATCAACTCCCTCTCCATTGCGCTCGACTACCTGCATAATATGGCCGCCGGCCGTCCCATGACACTCATTCTTTCGGATATCGAGCAGAGCGGCGTCGAGGACGGAGTGCTTTACGGCGAGGTGGCCCGCCTGGTGGCCGCCGCCGGAGTGAGCCGTCTGATCGGCGTGGGAGACCGTATTCGAAATGCCGGGGCGAATTTCGCCTGCGACAGCGCCTTTTACCGCACGACCGACGAGCTGTTGCGCAACCTGCGCCGCGACGATGTGGCCGGGCGCGTGGTGCTCATCAAGGGCAGCCGTGACAGCCACTTCGAGCGGGTGAGTCATGCGCTCGAACGCAAGAGCCATACGACGGTATTGGAGGTCGATCTCGATGCCATGATCCACAACCTGAATTATTTCCGTGCGCGGCTCCGTCCCGGGGTGCGGCTCGTGGCGATGGTCAAGGCGGCCAGCTACGGCGCCGGGGATTTCGAGGTGGCCCAGATGCTCCAGCATCAGGGGGTCAATTACCTGGCCGTAGCTTTCGCCGACGAAGGGGTGCTGCTCCGCGAGCGGGGAATTAGAATGCCGATCGTCGTTCTGAATGCCGACGAGGGCAGTTTCGATCTGATGGTCGCTCACCGGCTGGAGCCCGAAATATACAATTTCCGTTCGCTGGCGTTTTTTTCGAAAGCCGTCGAACGGGTCGGAGAGGAGAGTTACCCGATCCATATCAAGCTCGATACGGGCATGCACCGGTTGGGTTTTATGGAAGGGGAGTTGGATATGCTGACCGAAACGCTGGGCGAAACTCCGTCGGTGAAGGTCGCTACGATCTTTTCGCACCTGAACTGTTCCGATATGCCCCAGGAGGATCGTTATACGCGGGAGCAGATCGCCCGTTTCGACCGTATGAGCGGCCGTCTGGCTGCGGCGCTTCCCTATCCGGTGCTTCGCCATACGGCCAATTCGGCGGCGATCGAGCGTTTCCCCGAGGCGCAGTTCGACATGTGCCGTCTGGGGTTGGGACTTTACGGTTTCGGCTTCGAGCATAACGACGAGCTGAAACCCGTTTCGACGCTCAAAAGCCGTATCGTGCAGCTCAAGCACCTGTCGGCGGGCGAAGCCGTCGGTTACGGCCGGGCGGGGAAGCTGACGCGTGACAGCGTGACGGCCACCGTGCCGATGGGGTATGCCGACGGACTGGACCGTCATCTGGGGTGCGGCCGGTGGTCGATGCTGGTCGCGGGGCGGCCCGCGCCGATCGTGGGCCGCGTCTGCATGGACAGTTGTATGATCGACGTGACCGACATTCCCGGCGTGGAGGAGGGGGACGAGGTGGTGATCTTCTCCGCGGTGCCGGGCAATACGCCCGAAGATATGGCCCGCGTACTCGATACGATCCCTTACGAGGTGATGACCTCCGTGTCGGGCCGTGTGAAACGGATTTACAGCAAAGAGTAAAAAAGAGAATCCCGACGGAGCCGGATGCCGGGGCGGTGGCAGAGGCGGGGTTTTCGATAAATGGAATGAAGATATGTCGCAGGAACGAAAACCGGGACAGCCGGGTACGCTTTACCTGATTCCGTGTCCGATCGCCGAGGATACGCCCGTGTGGGACGTGCTGCCGGCGGCGAACCGGGCCGTGATCGACTCGCTGGATTATTTCATCGTGGAGAATGTCCGCTCGGCGCGGCGTTTTCTGTCGAAGGCGGGCTTCGGCCGTCCGATCGACAGCCTGGAGTTCCGGGAGCTGAACGAGCATACGACCGATGCCCGGGCTGTGGACGAGATGGTGCGTCCGATTCTTGCGGGGCGTTCTGCCGGAGTGATCTCCGAGGCGGGTGTGCCGGGAGTGGCCGATCCCGGGGCCCTGGCGGTGGCCCGGTGTCACCGGCTCGGAATCCGCGTGGTGCCTTTGATCGGTCCTTCGTCGATCATCCTGGCAGTGATGGCGTCGGGGTTGAACGGACAGTCGTTCGCCTTCAACGGCTATCTGCCGGTCAAACCGCCCGAACGGGCCCGGGCGATCCGGACGCTGGAACGGCGTGCGACCGGCGAGAGGCAGTCGCAGGTTTTTATCGAGGCTCCTTACCGGAATGCGAAGCTGCTCGGGCAGTTGCTCGAGGTATGCGCCCCCGATACGCGGCTTACGCTGGCCGTCGATATTACCTCGCCGCAGGAGTATATCCGCACGCTGACGGTTCGTGAGTGGCGCTCGGCCCTGCTGCCGGAAATGGATAAACGGCCTGCAATTTTCATTTTGGGCTGATGCTTCTGCCGGTTGGTATATATTTTGGACAATAGAGGAGTGGAAAATCAAATAATACATCAGATATGGACAAGGAAAAGGTTTATAATGAAGCGGTTGGCGGCGACGAAGGCTTCGCGGCGGGCGATGGGTATCCCTCCTGCGACGGGGAGCCGTGTGCCAATGTGACAGATGAAAGCTCTGCCGATGCTGACACAATGGCAGGGGATAGGAATACACCGAAAGCGGCTTCGGAGGAGTTGCCTTCGCGCGACTGGGAGGCGGAGATTGCGGAGTGGCAGGACAAGTACCTGCGTTTGCAGGCCGAGTTCGACAATTTCCGCAAGCGCACGCTGCGGGAGAAGATGGAGCTGGTGCAGAGCGGAAGCGCCGAGTGCGTGAAGAATTTCCTGCCTCTGATGGACGATTTGCAGCGGGCGCTGGAAGCGATCGAGAAGAGCAATGACCTGGAGGCGCTTCGTGAGGGTGTGAAATTGATCGCACAGAAGTTCAGGGAAACGCTCAAGAAACAGAATGTGAAGGAGATCGAGGCGCTCGGACTGGAGTTGGATACCGATCACCACGAGGCGGTTGCCCGTTTCGATGCCGGGAAGGAGAAGAAGGGCAAGATCGTCGATGTGGTACAGCCCGGTTACAAGATGGGCGACAAGGTGTTGCGTTTTGCGAAAGTGGTCGTCGGAGAGTAACGGGCGTTTTCGTTTAACGGGCGCGGAGTTGCTCCGTCGCGCACTATTGTGCCGAGCGTAGAGTGTGAAAATACGACTATTGAAAAAGAATATTGAGCCGGAATCGAAGTCCGGCATTCGAATACTATGGCAGAAAAGAGAGATTACTACGAAGTGCTTGGCGTGGCGAAGAACGCCAACGCGGATGAGATAAAGAAAGCTTACCGAAAGGCGGCTATCAAGTATCACCCGGACAAGAATCCGGGGGATAAGGAGGCCGAGGAGAAGTTCAAGGAGGCGGCCGAGGCGTACGATGTGCTCTCCAATCCCGAAAAGCGAGCCAGATACGATCAGTTCGGCCATGCCGGAATGAGCGGTGCGGCCGGAGCCGGCGGCGGGTTCGGCGGATTCGGCGGCGGGTTCTCGATGGAGGACATCTTCTCGCAGTTCGGCGATATTTTCGGGGGCCATTTCAGCGGCGGAAGTTATCGGACCTCTTCGAGCGGCGGCCGTCGCGTAAGCCGTGGTACGGATATCCGTGTGCGGGTGAAGCTCACCCTGGCGGAGATCGCTGCCGGAACGGTCAAGAAGCTCAAGATCAACAAGCAGATCGCCTGTCCTAAATGCGGAGGTACGGGAGCCAAGGACGCCAACTCCTATTCGACTTGTTCGACCTGCAACGGAGCGGGGTATGTGAATCGTGTCGAAAATACCTTTTTCGGTCGGATGCAGACCCAGAGCGTGTGTCCCACGTGCGGCGGTACGGGCAAGGTGATTACCAATCCCTGCGACGAGTGCAAGGGCGAAGGGACGATCAAAGGCTCCGAGGTGGTGGAGATTCGGATTCCGGCCGGTGTGGGCGATGGAATGGTATTGACGGTGTCGGGCAAGGGAAATGCGGCTCGTCACGGCGGTGTGAACGGTGATTTGCAGGTGGTGATCGAGGAGGAGCGGAATCCGGAATTGCTGCGCGACGGAAACGACCTGATCCATAATCTGAATATTACGGTTCCGACGGCTTTGCTCGGCGGTTCGGTCGAGGTTCCGACGGTCGATGGCCGGGCGCGGATCAAGATCGCACCGGGTACGCCTGCGGGCAAGGTGCTGCGGCTGGCCGGCAAGGGCTTGCCCGACGTGAACGGTTACGGACGCGGCGATATACTGGTCGTGGTGGATGTTACGGTCCCCGCCAAGCTCAATGCCGAGGAGAAGCGGTTGGTGGAGCAACTGGCCGCACAGCCTTCCTTCCAGCGGGCCGAGGCGTCCAAAGGACACAACATTTTCGACAGGATGAAGAGTTTCTTCCGGTAATTTCCGGTCGAAAAGTGAGAGCTCCCGGAGTGACATGGCTGGTTATTCCGGGAGTTTTTCGTATCTTTACCGAAGAAATAACCGGTTTGGACGGCTGCATTCCGATCGGGCGTAACACGACGTGTTGCGGGCCCCGTATTTTTTGCGGATGACGATGAAGCGTGCCGGTGCGATTCGTCGATTCGGAGCCTTGTGTGGGCCGCTGCTGTCTTCACCTTAAAAAACAGAATTTTATGTCCGGTTTTACGCCGTTTAAGAAACACGCCAATAAATTCAACTACCTGCCGCGCTACTACGATCCCGAGAAAGAGGAGCGCGACCGGCGTCGTGCCGAGCTGCGCGGCGAACGGGCCGAGGATGCGGGCAAAGAGTATAAGCCGGGACAGTATATCCGTACGCAAAGTCAGGCCCGGGCGGCCCGCCGCCGCGAAGAGATGTCGCGAGGCTCCGGCCGTATGTGGATGATGGTCGTACTGGTCGTGCTGGTGCTTTTGTTCTTGGTGTTCGGCTATCCGCGTGTGGTCGCGTTCATTTCCGACATGCAGAAACCCAAAACCCCGCAGACCGAGGAGTTCAATCCCTACACTCCGATTACGGTCGTCCCTAACGATTATGAGGAGTAATGGCTGATCGTATCAAATTACTGCCCGAGGTCGTTGCGAACCAGATTGCCGCCGGTGAGGTGGTGAACCGTCCGTCGTCGGTGGTGAAGGAGATGATGGAGAACGCGATCGATGCCGGAGCCCGCAGCGTGAAGGTCAATTTCCGAGACGGCGGCAAGGAGCTGATTCAGATCGTGGACGACGGTTGCGGCATGTCGCCCATCGACGCCCGCATGGCTTTCGACCGGCATGCTACCAGCAAGATCTCTTCGCTGGACGATATTTATGCGCTCAAGACGTTCGGCTTCCGGGGCGAGGCGCTCGCGTCGATCGCCGCCGTGTCGCAGGTGGAGCTGCGTACGCGCCAGGCGGAGGATGAAGTGGGTACGCTCACGACGGTCAATGGCGGTGAGTTCGTTTCGCAGACCCTCGCGGCTTGTCCTGTGGGGTCGCAGTTTTATGTGCGCAATCTGTTCTACAACGTGCCTGCCCGCCGTAAGTTCCTCGAAAAGAGTACGACTTCCACGGGGCAGATCAAGTCCGAGTTTCAGCGGGTCGCGCTCTGCAATCCGCAGGTGGGGTTCGAATTGCTGATGAACGATCAGCCGCTCTATCGGTTGCCCGCTGCTTCGCTGGCTTCGCGGATCGTCGATGTGGTGGGGCGTCATATCAAACAGAACCTGCTGGAAGTCGATGCCGACACGTCGATCGTGCGGGTGACGGGCTTCGTGGGCCGTCCCGCTGCCGCCAAGAAGAGCAATAGTTCGGAACAGTATCTTTTCGTGAACGGGCGTTATTTCCGCTCCCCCTATTTTTTCAAGGCGATCCTGAAGGCTTACGAGAAGCTGATTCCCGATGCCTGTTCGCCCTCCTATTTTCTCTACCTGACGATCGACCCTTCGCGGATCGACGTCAATGTCCATCCCCAGAAGACCGAAGTCAAGTTCGCTGACGAAGAGGCCGTGTGGCAGATCATCAACGCTGCCGTGCGGGAAACTCTCGCCAAGACGGGAGCGGTGCCGCTCATGGATTTCGATCAGACGGACAGCGTCGAGATTCCGGTGCTGACCAAAGGGGCCGTTTACCGTGAACCCAAGGCGATGTCGAACGAGAGTTACAACCCTTTTCGTGCGGATTACGCTTCCGATGTGTCGGAACGGATGCCCGACGTGGATTTTTCGGGCTTCGACGCTCCTTACGACGGGGAGATGCCTGCCGGAAAGGGTGTGGGGGCGGAGGATCGATACGACGAGATGATCCCTTCTGCCGGGTTCGCTCCGACCGAAATGGAGTTCATTCCTTCTGCCGGGGAACCGGTGCAACAACGGCTGATGGACGATCCTGCGGCTTGTTTCAGCGGTGTGACGGTGCTCGGCAACGGGTATGCCTCGGCGCTGTACGGCGGCAAGTGGGTGGTCGTGGACCTGCGCCGGGCGCGGGAACGGGTGTTGTACGACAATTACCTGCTGCTCCTGACCAACGGATCGTCGGTCAGCCAGCAGCTCCTTTTCCCGGAGCGTCTCGCGTTTTCGGAAAACGAATATGCGTTGCTCGAGGAGAATGCGGTCGATTTCGCGGCGTTGGGTTTCGACCTGGAGTTTTGCGGCGGCGGAGCCGTCGAGGTAAAGGGCGTTCCGGCCGACATTCCGCACGATACGATCGACCGGTTGATTTACGAATTGCTGCAGGAGTTCGCCGTGCCTGTGGACGTTCAGGCATTGCGGCGCGAGAAGATCGCCGCTGTCATGGCTTGCAGCGGAGCCCGCAGCATGTCCCGTACGATTTCGACGGAGGAGGCCGAATCTCTGCTGGGGCAGCTCTGCGAAGGCGGGAATGTCAGCTTCACGCCTTCGGGCAAGGCGGTCATGGCCGAAATCACACTGGAAGAAATCCGCAATAAACTTGGTTGAGAGGTTGCCGGAAGGGATATAATCGTTACATTTGCATCTAAATCTTACTTTGTCTATGAATAATAGCCGCTATTTTTCTTCGACGCCTCCCGTAGTGCTGAACCTGATTATCATCAATGCGTTGATGCTTCTTGCGACCGAGCTGCTGCCTGTCGGGAACAGAATCGTCGGGGCGCTGGCGCTTTTCAACGTCGAGAGTCCGTTGTTCCATTCCTACCAGTTGGTGACTTATATGTTTCTGCACGGTGGATTTTCCCACTTGTTTTTCAATATGTTCGCCTTGTGGATGTTCGGTCGTACGCTCGAATACGAGTTGGGGTCGAAGCGCTTTCTGACCTACTACATGGTGTGCGGCGTCGGTGCCGGGGTGTTGCAACTGTTGGTCGGCTGGCTGGAATACCGCTATGGCAATGTCGGTATGATGGCCCTGATGGTGCCGACGGTCGGAGCTTCGGGTGCCGTGTTCGGTCTGCTGCTTGCTTTCGGCGTAATGCACCCCAATGCGGTCATCATGCTGCTCATTCCGCCGATTCCGATGAAAGCCAAGTGGTTCGTGGTCGTGTATGGCGTGATCGAACTTTTCTTCGGCATTTCGGGCCGGATGGACGGTGTCGCCCACTTCGCCCATGTCGGCGGTATGTTGTGGGGATTCCTGCTGCTCTATTATTGGAAACACAAAGGGGTGATCCGCTATTGATCGATGAGCAGGGAGTATTACGACGATTACAGACACGGTGCTTCCCGGAAACGTCGGAAAAGTTTGCCGGGCAGCGTGTTCAACGGGGTGATGCTGATCCTTTCGGTCGCGACGGGTGCGGCCATGATCGTAACGCTGCTGGCACCGTTCGTGCACCCGGGGCGAACCTGGATTTTTCCGGTGCTGGGGTTGGTCGCTCCGGCGGTTTATGTAATCACCCTGCTGGTGACGTTGTACTGGATCATTCGGTGGCGGTGGCGCATTGCCCTTCCGCTTGTCGTACTGTTGCTGGCGGGCCTTTTCAAGGTGCCGCTCTTCCTGAAGCCGGAGTTGCGCCGTCATTACGGCGAAGAGACGAGCTTCGGCCGGGGGGTGATCACCCTGCTGACTTTCAATGTTCGCAGTTTTTATAACGACCGGGGACAGTGGAGTTTCGACGGGGTGACGGAGGTGATCCGCCGTGTGAATCCCGATATTGTCTGCTTACAGGAGTTCAACCGTACCTCGAGCAAGGCCGAAGAGTTGGATTCGCTGTTATCCGATTACGATCGTACGGTGGTTATGGAGGGGAACAGACGGGATCCTGTATTTCCGCTGGCGCTTTATACCAAATACCGGATCCTCGGAAAATCTCATTCGATATTGGGTCCTATGAAGCAGGACGGGCAGTCGGTATGGGTGGATCTGCTGGTGGGGGACGATACGATTCGGATCTTTAACAACCACTTGCATTCGACCGCAATTACCGTGCATGACGATAAGTATCTTTCGGAGCATCAGTTTCTTACGGATACCGCTGGCGGAGCGAAAATCAAGAATATCTTCCGCAGGTTCCGCGACAACAGCATGTTGCGGGCGGCACAGGCGGACACGATCGCTCGGGCGATCGCTGCGACTCCGGGCTGTAAGATCGTTTGCGGTGACTTTAACGATACGCCTATGTCCTATGCCTATCGGGTGATGGCACAAGACCTCGACGATGCTTTCCGGGCGAGCGGTAAGGGGTATTCCTATACTTTTCGCGGATTCATGGATGTTTTGCGGATCGATTACGTCCTCTATTCCGAAGATTTGGAGTGTCTCGATTACCAGGTTTTGTACGATGTGGATTTGTCGGATCACTATCCGGTCGTAGTCCGGTTGAGGCCGGTTAAAAAATAGTTGTTGTTATGATTTTGGATTCATTGAGAAACTGGGCTTTTTATTGCGGGGCCGATTCCCGGTTGAAGCGGGCGTTGGAATACCTCGCAGCGGCCGATTTGAATACTCTTGAGCCGGGGCGGTACGAGATCGAAGGAGCTGAAATTTTTATGAAAGTGACAGAAGGGGAGCTCAAACGGGAAGCGGAGGCTTCGCTGGAGGTGCACGATAAATATATCGACGTACAGGTATTGATCGCCGGCGAAGTCGAAACGATGGGTTGGCGGGAGCGTCGGGAGTGCCGTGTTCCCCGGGGGCCTTTCGATGCGGAAGAAGACATTCGGTTTTTTGCAGACCGGCCGCAGCTTTTCGTCGGGATCAGGCCTGGACAGTTCGTCGTTTTCGGTCCCGAGGACGCCCATGCTCCGATGATCGGTCGGGGACGGATCAAAAAGGCGGTCGTAAAGGTGATGAAATAGGGGCTTGTGCCGCGTGTCGCAGGACTCGGAAAGAGATAGAAACTAAACAGGGACGGTGCCAATGACGGCACCGTCCCTGTTTATTGCGGACGAATCGGGATTTTCTACCGGATTTTTTCGGCAATGGCTTTGGCAAGTGCCGTGCAGCATTGTGCCCCCTGATCGTCGTATCCCTGTTTCATTTCTGTCGGCTGGCAGATGGCCTCCCATTTCATTTTCTGGGCGAATTCTCCCAGCAGGCGTACCGCTGCTCCAGCCCAGGTATAGGAGCCGAAATAGGCGAATTTCCGGCAGGGAATGCAACGTTCGCTGATTTTTTGCAGCAGGGACCCGACTTCGGGGAAGAGTTCGCCGTTGTAGGTCGGAGAACCCACGATCAGCGTGTCGTATTTGAAAATGTCGCGGATGACATTCGAAATGTCGGCATACGAAAGGTTGTAAACGATGATGTTTTTTACACCCTGTACGGCCAGCTCCCGAGCGATTTTCTCGGCCATCTGGGCCGTATTGCCATACATCGAACCATAGGCGATCACCACACCCGGTTCGCCTTCGTAGCGACTCAACTGATCGTAGATACCTATTACGCGCCCGATTTCCTGCTGCCATACGGGGCCGTGCGTCGAGCAGATCGTTTCGATGGGAAGGCCGCTCAGTTTTTGGAGGGCTTTCTGTACGGGGGCGCCGTATTTGCCCACGATGCAGGCGTAGTAGCGGCGCATCTCGTCCCAGAAATGGTCCAGCGAAAGCTGGCTGTCCAGGATACCGCCGTTCAGGGCACCGAACGTGCCGAACGCATCCGCCGAGAAGAGTACCTTGTGTTCGGGGCAATAGGTGACCATCACTTCGGGCCAGTGAACCATCGGCGCCATATAGAACGAGAGGTTTTTTTGGCCGAGCGAAATGCTTTCGCCCTCTTTGACTTCCCGGGTGAGGGTATGGATGCCGTAATATCCGTCGAGCATCTGAAGGGTTTTGGCATTGCCCACGATCTGCATCTCGGGGTAGAGCAGGCGCAGGGTTTTGATCGAAGAGGAGTGGTCCGGCTCCATGTGATCGACCACCAGGTAATCGATCGGCCGGTCTTTCAGGATCGCGCGGATATTGTCGATGAACTGTTCGCCGAACGATACTTCGACCGTGTCGATCAGAGCGACTTTTTCGTCGATGACCAGGTATGAGTTGTAGGAAACGCCGTAAGGAAGCGACCACAGCGATTCGAAACGGGTCGTGGTGCGGTCATTGACGCCGACGTAGTGTATTCCGGGTAATATTTCTGTAAAAGCCATAAATTGTTTAGGTTTTGATTCGGCGCGAAGATACGAAAAAAATCGTTTCGATCCATTGCTGCCGAATTTTATATATTATAAGGTGTCGAATAAGAGCGGGGTGTAAAACCGGTATTTTTCCGCTGCTTTGTCGGGCAAATGGCTTTTCCGCGCCGGTCAGATCTTAAATTGGTCAATATGGGATTTGAAAGGAGATAAATCCGAATATACGTGCTTTTTTTGATTATTTTGAATACGGTTATTTGCTTATGAAGCAATTAATTTCTATATTTGCTCGGAACTTTTTATTTCAAACTCAATTTTTAAATTAACGCTTATGATTAAGAAAATTGTACTATCGTTAATTACTGTACTGAGTTTCTGTTCGTTGGCTCTTGCGCAAAACAAGCAGGTGACGGGTACGGTTACCGATGAGAAGGGAGAACCTATCATCGGTGCTACGGTTGTGGCAGAGGGTACGTCTGCCGGTACGACGACCGGAGGAGACGGGCAGTTTACATTGACGGTTCCCGCCAATGCGACGCTCTCGATCTCTTTTATCGGTTACGAAACCCAGAAGGTGAGCGTAGCCGGTAAGACGCATATCGACGTGACTCTCGGGGAAGAGGCTACGGGCATCGAGGATGTCGTGGTGATCGGTTATGGTACGGGTAAGAAGATCGGTTCGGTGATTGGTTCTGTAGATCAGGTGAAGTCCGAGAAGATCGAAAACCGTCCCAGCACCAACGTCGTGGACGCTTTGCAGGGTCAGGTAGCCGGTCTTCAGATTATGACCGGTAACGGTGAGTTGACTTCGACTTCTTCGATCCGTATTCATGGTCTGGGTTCTATGGGTGCCGATACGTCGCCGCTGATTCTGTTGGACGGTGCGCCGATTCAGGCTTCGACGCTGCAGACGATCAACCAGAACGATATCGCTTCGGTGAACGTCCTCAAGGACGCTTCGGCGACTTCGATCTACGGTTCGCGTGCTGCCAACGGTGTTATCTATGTGCAGACCAAAACCGGTCGTCGCAACCAGGAGAGTGTCGATGTGACGCTTACGGGACAATACTCCATGTCGAGTGCCGTAGCGCCTGAATTGAATATGATGAGTGCGAACGAGATGTTGGATTATATCGGTGCGGCTGTTGCCGTTCGTTTGTCGGGCGATGCCTTGACGACTCCTGATAAGATTGCGTCCGGCCGTCAATATTTTATCCGTAATTTCGGTCTGGCTAAGTTCATGGATGAGAACTATAATCCTATGAATGACTACAAGTGGTGGAACGAGATTCTTGAGAGAAATGCGCCGATGTATCAGGTCGATCTGTCGGTTTCGGGCGGCTCGGCGAAGACCTCTTACTATTTCTCGGGTAACTATGCCAATAAGACCGGTATTCTGCCCGGTTCGGAGTTGGATCGTTACAACTTCCGTACGAATATCGATACCAGGGCTAACAACTGGCTGCGTTTGGGCTTGAACCTCGGTTTGGGTTATCAGCACAGTTCGGTTGCTGATACGGATGAATCGATGGGCGGTCTGTATGTATCGAACCCGGTGATGGCATCGTTGATTACGCCTCCTTACCAGCCTCTCTATGACGATAACGGTCAGATGCTCAATTTCTTTGATGCTACCCAAGCCATCAACCCGTTGATGACTGCAGACTATATGCCTCGCTGGCAGAATCGTATTACGATGAATGGTATGGCTTTCATTGAACTGACTCCGGTGAAGGGGCTGACGATCCGCTCCTCTCTTGCTGTGGATGCTTTTGACTGGCGTTCACACGGTGCTTCCAGCCCTGAAACTCCTACTCCTTCGGGTAAGTTCGGTACTGGTAGTGCCAGTGAACTGTTCCAGCGTTTCTATGAATGGACTTGGACCAATACCGCCGAGTACAAGCATACTTGGAATGAGGTTCATAACTTTACGGCGCTGCTCGGTGAGGAAACCCTCTATCGGAATAACAACAGCTTCTCTGTAGCTTCGATCGGTATCACCTCTTCGCGCTTCCTGAATATCGCGATGGGTACGGAAGTTTCCGGCGGTCTGCCGACCTACAGCATCGCACAGTCAGCTTCGAATTCTGTATTTGGCCGTCTTGAATATAACTTCGCAGAGCGTTATTTCATCAGCGGTTTGTTGCGTAACGACGCAAGCTCGCGTTTCGGTGAGAACAACCGCAATGCGCTTTTCTGGGCTGTCGGCGGTATGTGGAATATCAAGAATGAGACGTTCCTGCGCGACAATCAGACTATCAGTGATTTGAGTCTGAAAGTGTCTTACGGTACACAGGGTAACTCCGGTATCGGTGACTACAACCACCGTCAATATATGGCTGCGGGTTCGGCTTACGGCGGTTACACGACTTGGATGGTATCCGGTATCGGTAACCCTGATCTGATGTGGGAGAGCCAGAATACATTGACCGTGGGTGCCAATATTGAGTTGTGGAGAAAACTCTCTCTCTCGATTGAATACTATCGCCGTCAAACCAACGATATGCTGATGTCCATTCCGTTGGCTCCGTCAGGTGGTTACAGCGGTCGTGCCGGTAACGTCGGCGGTATGCGCAACTCCGGTATCGACCTTTCGTTGAACTACGATATTTACGCTTCGAAAGACTGGTTCGTGAATTTCCACGCGACTTTCAACTACAACAAGAACCAGCTGACCGATCTTTGGGAACCGGGTCTTGAATTCGCTTATATGGGCAACGGTCTGCAGGCTTACAGCGTAGGTGATCCGTTCCCGACTTGGACAATGCAGGAGTGGCGCGGTGTCGATCCTGAAACCGGTCTGGATACCTGGACTACGGCAGACGGCGGCATTACTTCCAATTTCAACCAGGCTGCTTTGGTGAATCTGGGTACTTCGCTTTATGCGCCTTATACCGGCGGTTTCGGTGTGACAGCCGCATGGAAGGGACTCAGCCTGACGGCAGACTTCTCTTGGGTTCACGGCAACTACGCGCTCAACAATACGATGTATTTCGTTGCTAATGCCGATATGGGACTCTCTTCCCAGTTCAACCAGTGCGACCTGGCATGGGACTATTGGCAGCAGGAAGGCGACCAGGCGAGATATCCCCGTCTGGACCAGGCGATCAATTTTGACAGCCGTATGCTTGAGAAGGCTTCGTTCCTGCGTCTGAAGTATATCCAGTTGGCTTATACGCTCCCGAGCCATATTATGGAGAAGACGAAGTTCATCAAGGGCCTTAAGGTTTGGGTCGGTGGCCGTAACCTCTGGACTGTGACGGGCTATAACGGCCTGGATCCTGAGGCTGCAGAGAAGGGTGTCGATGTCGATACTTATCCGAATACGCGCGAGTTCACTTTCGGCCTTGAGTTTAAGTTCTAATTTTCAGTGTTCATTATAAAAAAATAAATACAAGGCTTAGACTATGAAAAAGATAATAAATTCGATTTTGGCATTCGTTACCCTCTTTTCTGTGACGTCGTGCGACTTGGATATGGACCCCGAAACGGCGATCCGGCCCGAGGATGCGTACACCATGGAATATTGCGAGGGTGTGAGAGGTTACGTTTATGTGGACCTGAAAGCGCTCCTTTCCGGTGGTTTCTACTCGATACCGGACCTTTATGTGGATGTTCTGAATGTTTGCATCGGTAGCGGTAATCAGGGTATCTATTCTTTCAACTGGCGTTTGTATCCCACTGATCAGGATGTAACGTCGTTCTGGTCCAGTTATTATACGACGATGATGCATATCAACTATGCGATCCGTCATATGGATGCAGCTTATGAATATCTTACTCCCGACGAGCAAAAGAAAGTGGATGTTTACAAAGGCGAGATGTATTTCTTCCGCGCCTATGTAATGCACCGTGCCGCGCTGCTTTTCTGTGAGGACTATGATCCGGACAAGGCCGCTGATCAGTTGGGTCTTCCCTATCCGAAAGAGTGGGAGCCGGAAGCGAAACTGGCTCGCGGTACGTTGGCAAAGTTGTATGAGAACGTAGAGGCAGACCTCGTAGAAGCTGAAAAAACCGTGACTGCTCAGGGTACTCCGACGGATCAGATTTACCTGACCAAAGATGCCATTACCGCATTCCGCGCCGAGCTGGCACTGCATCTCCACCAGTACACGGAGGCCAGCCAGTATGCCCAGTCGCTTTACGGCACCTATCCTTTGGTGACAACGGCTGAAGGTCTCGAAAGAATGTGGCGCGAGGATACTTCTACCGAGAATATCCTGCAGTTGGAGGTATTGCGTACGACCATGACGACTGTGAACTCGTTCGGTAGCTATCTGAACAGCAGCTGGAAGCCGAATTTGGGGGAATACTTTTATGCTCCTACCTATATTCCGGAGCAGCATATTGTCAAGTTGTTCAAAGATGCCGATTTCCGTACGGATATTTTCCTTGTTAAGAATGCCAATGTTACGATCAGTGGAAATAAGGGGGTCGGAGTTCTTATTGGTAAGTTCCGCGGTAACAAGAATTTCCAGACCAATACGACTACGTTGGTTTATCGCAACAGACCCAAGATGTTCCGTATCTCCCAAATGTATCTGGTCGATGCCGAGGCGCAGTATCGTTTGGACCCTGCTAAAGGTTTGGATCCGCTGAACCAGTTGCGTACGGCCCGCGGTCTGGCGGCTCTTGCTATGAGCGATGTGGAGAAGGATGTTACGTTGCTTGACGGCACGAAGATATCTGGACTTTTCAATGCTATTCAGGAAGAGCGCGGCCGCGAGATGCTTGCCGAGGGTACGCGTCTTTACGACCTGAAGCGTTGGGGGCAGGGTTTCCAGCGTAATGTCAATACGAGTCTTGCTCCTTTGGTTGACAATGTGTCTTATTTGCAGACTATGAAACAGACTGCTGGTAGCCCGAAGTTCGTATGGCCGATTCCGAATAGCGAGATGACGCAGAACCCGAATTTCGGTAGCCAGAACCAGGGATATTTGTAATAGATATCTTTGATCTGACAAGATATGTGAAGGATCGACCCGTTACGGGTCGATCCTTTTTATTTTGCGATCATATTGAATGAATGGGTTGGTATGGATTCTCCTTTTTCGTTGAGAGGTTCAGCTTCTCTTTTCTGACGCGGTTTGGAAATGGATTCGGGATTCCGGATATACTGTCGCAGGAGGATTTTCGGACCTTGCAGTCTGATGCAAATAATCCGGAATAATGCAATATGCCTGTTTTTTCTTGGTGATAAGTGGGCTTTATCGGTCGGGATATTTTTGTCAATGTGGTGCGTGTCCCGGGGTGTTCGGGAAAGCAGTGATATTTATGTGTTCGTTCGTAGTACACTTCCGGATTTTGTTGCCGGGCACGAGCGATGCCGGTGGCGTTGTCTTTTCTCTCTTTTGGGTATAGGGAAAAGGGAGGGGAGGATCCGCAAAACAGTGTGTCGGAGGCGGGATTCAGGCTTTTCCCTTGCTTCGGGTAAGGCCCTGCGGCAGGGAGAGCGATAGCCGTGAGAAGCTGACGACGGAACCGGCCAGGGCAAACCCTCCGGCAAGCAACAGGGCGATATGGCAGCCGTTTTCCGGGTCGATATGGAACAGCAGGGCTACCAGAGCCGCTCCGGTCGTCTGTCCCGTGAGCCGGGCTGTTGCCAGCATACCGCTGGCGCTTCCGCTTCGCTCGGGCGGTGCGGAGGCGATCAGGATGCTGTTGTTGGGAGATTGGAACAGGCCGAATCCGAGGCCGCAGAGCAGGAGTCGCCAGACGATGTCGGCGACGTGGGGTTGCTCGGGCAGAAAAGCCAGCAGAACCACGCCCGCCGCCATGATAAGCAGTCCTACGCCGCCCATGGCTCCTGCGTGGATCCGTTCGACCAGCAAGCCGGCGATCGGAGCCACGACCATAATGATAGCGGGCCAGGCAGTGAGGATCAGGCCCGTATGTACTTCTGTATATCCGAATGTCTTTTGCAGGTAGAAGGGAAGCGCGACCATAGCGAGCATCTGGGCGATGAACGAGCAGATCGAGGTGATGACCGAAACCGAGAAGATCGGGATGCGCAGCAGGTCGAAGGGGAGGATCGGATAGGGTTTGTGGAGCTGGCTGCGCACGAACAGTGTGCCGATGACGACCAGCAGAATGACGCTTATTCCGATATAGCTGGGTTTGAGGCCGTGCGAGTAACCTTCGATCGAAGCGATCAGCAATCCGAAGGTGAGGGCGTTCATCAACCCGTCCCGCCAGTCGAAGTGGCGGCCCCGGATGCGTACCGGATTTTTAGGCAGGAATCGGTAGCTCAACAAACACGCGATGAGTCCGATCGGGATGTTGATAGCGAAAAGCCAGGGCCAGGTGGCGATGGAGAGAATGCCCGAAGCCAATGTGGGGCCGGCCACCGAGGAGACGGCTACGACCGTAGCATTCACGCCCATTCCGCGTCCCAGGTGCCGGCGGGGGTATATCAGGCGGATCAGCGTGGTATTGACGCTCGTGATGGCTGCCGCCCCGAATCCCTGGCAGACGCGGGCCGTGACCAGCGTGGCGAGAGAGTCGGACAACGTGCAGCCCAGTGAGGCGACGATGAAGATACCCAGTCCCCCGATGTAGATTTTACGGTAGCCGATCACGTCGCCCAATGCTGAAAACGAGAGCAGGGAAACCACGATGGCTAACTGATAGGCATTGACGATCCAGATCGAATTGGCCGACGAGATGCCCAGCATACGGGCCATGGTCGGCAGAGCGACGTTGGCGATGGCTCCGTCTATGACCGAGAGCGATACGCCGAAAGCTACGGCGAGGATGGCCCAGAATCGGGTCGGCATGGGAAGGCCGTCCCACTCCCTGTTGCCGGCCAGACGGGGTGCTGCACCCTGTATCGGAATTTGTCGCAGACCTGCTTTCATCGTAAAAGAATCCTCTTGCAAAGGTGCGGAAAAAGCCGCGTGCAAGGTAAATTTATCGGCATTTTGCCGGGCGAAGTACCTAAAGCGGAGGCAAAGGTACGAATAAATACGGTCGGATGGACCGTCCGTCGGCATTTTCGGGTGTCTGGAAGCAGCCGGATATTTGTGGGAGAAAACGACCGGTTCGACGTTTTGCGGGGCAGGATGTGCCGGTCAGAGGATTTTCTGGAATGCGATGCGAGGATCTCCGGCGTAATGTATTTCTCCGCAGCGGACGAAGCCGAATTTGGCCAGCAGGCGGAGCATGCAACGGTTGTCGAAGTTGGTGTCTATCCGGAAGCTGCCTGTGCCGCGCTCCCGGGCCAATGTCATGGTGCGGCGCATGAATTCGGTCGCTATGCCCTGTCCTTTGACCTCCTGTGCGACGGCCAGACGGTGCAGGACGACGTATGGGGCTTGGTCGAGCCACGTGCCGTCGATTTCGGCATAGGCCGGTTCGCCGTCGAAGACGACAGCCCCGTAAGCGACGACGAGTCCTGTGTGAGTACATAGTACGTGGCCGTATCCGCGGTCGATGTCGTCCGTTATATGTGCCGCCGCCGGGTAGCCGTTCTGCCATTGGCGACTTCCCCGCAGGCGCATCTGCGCCTGGGCCTGGTGGATGATCGTGCAGATACGCTCCAGATCGTCGGGAAGTGCCGGGCGGAAGAGCAGACTGTCTGTCTGAAGGACGGTTGTCGTTGCGTTCATCGTCTTGCGAAAAATTTTTAGGAAGGGACGGGTAGTTCGGTCGTGCAGGGTGCGGGACGAAAAAGCGTTGGATTTATTCCGCCGTAACGAACATCCGGCCGAAGTCGAAGACGATGCGGTCGAACTTTTCGAAAAGGTCCATTCCGAGCGAACCGAAATAGGGTTGTTCGGATGCGGGGCCGAAGTCAGCTGTGACGGTCACCTTTTTCAAGGTGCGGGAGCCGTTGCCGATCGTGAAGGTTATATTCTTCAGGTCGTAACCCGTACCTCGCAAAATTCCGCCGAAACCTCCTGCGGCCGTTTCCCGCTTTTTCCCGCTGCGGTCGATCTCTTCGCGGTGCAGGGTGTAGTAGTTCGGCGAAAGTCCCGTGCGGGAGTTGCCCGTGTCGAAGACCATCGGGACGGTGTCTTTTCCGGCGACGAGCGTGTTGAGAATATATTGTCCCGAGGAGGTGTCGTGCATCAGGTTTCGCCCGCTTGCAGGGGTCGGTTCCGGAGTGGCGGGCAGGAGAAAGAAACCCTCTTTGGGGCGAAGCTCGATCTGGCCGGCCAGACGCATGAAGTCGGTGCCGAGGACGGCTTCGATATGGCCGATTTGGTCCGAAGCCTCGTCGTTGTCGAAGACCATGAAGTAGGGGTGGCGGATCGTGACCGGTCCGATCTGCATGGAGTCGGTCGTGGCGAATTTCACGAATCCGTTGCCGCCGATACCGCTCACGGAAATCGAATCGCAGATGATTTCGAGGTCGTGGCGCTTGGCGAATTCCGCCGAAACGAAGCTGGCGCCGCTGCAACCCGTGTCGAAGATGAAGCGCTCGGTGCGGCCGCCGATCGTTATGTCGGTATAGAAGTTATGGACCTTTTTGTCCGTGCCGTCCAGCGGGCTTTTGACCGTTTCGCTTCCGACGGTCAGCGGCAGCCGGATTTCGCCGTCGGGTTTCGTGAGCGACGTGCGCGGATGTCGGGCCATGGTTTGGAACCACCGTTGGGTCGCCAGGGTCGAAGCCCTCTCTTCCTCGCTCTGTCCGGCAGCGAACTGGGTGAGCAGGTCGGCCGCCTGTTCGTAGGCGCCCAGCTCCTGCAGGTTGCCGATAAGCATGGAGAGGAGCCAGCCGAGCATCGAGCCTTCGGGATCGGCGAAGAGTTCCTGTTGGTAGTCGTTGAGCAGCGTTCCGATGGCATTGCAGCTCTCCGGCAGCCGGTTGAAATGACTGCCCAGAGAGGCTTCGCAGAGCAGCCGGACGAAGGGCGACAGTTCGTCGCGGATCTCCGGGTAGCATGCTTCGAGCCGGAACCACTCCTGGGCGTTGATCAGAGCGGCGGCCTGTTCGTCGGCTGTCGGTACGGCAGGCTGTTCCTCTGCCGACAGGGGCAGGGTGAAAACGAGGAAGAGGGCGAGCAGCAGTTTTTTCATAGCGTCTTAATGGTTGGTATCGGTTTTTCCGGTCAGCGTCCGCAGGTCGTTGCCCGAAGGGTTTTGGAAAACGCGCAGGTCGAATTCGGGGATGACGGCCAGCACGTGATCGAATACGTCGGCCTGAATGCCTTCGTACGGGACCCAGTCCACCGTGTCGGTGAAGAAGTAAAGCTCCATCGGGAGGCCTTGTTCGGTGGGTTGCAGTTGCCGGACGAGTACCATCATGTTTTGATTGACCCGTTCGTTCTGCCTGAGATAGAGGTTCAGGTAGTTTCGGAAGACTCCGATGTTGGTTTGGTGCAGTCCGTTGATTTTGTCTTCACCGGAGGGGATGTCGTGTTGCCGGTTATACTCCTCGACCCGCTGCTGGGTCCGGGCGATGTAATCTTTCAGCAGGTCGATGCGCTTGTATCGCTCCAGCATTTCGGGTGTGCAGAAACGGATGCTGGTCATGTCGATATTGATCGAGCGCTTGACGCGGCGCCCTCCCGAGGAACGCATTCCTTCCCAGTTTTGGAACGAGTCGCTCACCAGCAGGTAGGGCGGGAGGGTGACGATCGTGTTGTCCCAGTTGCGGACTTTGACCGTGTTGAGCGTGACCTCCTCCACCGTGCCGTCGGCGCCGTACTTGGGCATGCTGATCCAGTCGCCGACTTTGAGCATGTTGTTGGCCGACAGTTGGATGCCCGATACGAAACCCAGGATGCTGTCGCGGAAGACCAGCATGAAGATCGCGGCCGAAGCGCCCAGACCGGTGAGGAACATCGCCGGAGAGCGGTCGAGAAGAATCGAGAAGACGAGGATGACGGCGACCAGGAAGGCGATGACCTGTCCGGTCTGCATCAAGCCCTTCAGCGGCTTGCCTTTCCACTCCTCCCGGCGGCCCATCAGTTGAAATATGGCTTCCAGCAGGGAATTGACGAAGCGCAGGACGGCGATGACGATCGCTATCTGTACCAGCCGCGTGATCAGGACGACGAGGCCGTTTTGATCGGGAAAGGCGATGGGCAGCATCACCACCACCAGGATCGGGGTGACGATGTGGCACAGCCGCCGCAGGACTTTGTCGTCGAAGATGATGTCGTCCCACGTGACTTTGGTCTGCTTGACGACGCGTCGCACGACCTGCAACAACAGCAGGCGGATCAGGAAGTCCAGCCCTACGCCGATGGCGACGATGATGGCCAGGATGACCCATTGGTCGATGCCGCGGGCGCTGTCCGCAGAGATTCCGATGTAAACGAGCAGTTGGTCGATCCAACTCCGGATGGTTTGTTGCAGCATAAATTCTTCGGTTCCGTTTTTCCAAGACAGGGAAAGGTGAGAGCAATCGTGCGGGACTTGCACGCGAAGATTGTCGAACCGCTTCCGATCTTTTGCAAAGATAGTGAAAGTCGAGAAGAAAACGGGAGCTTACTCTCAGTTTTCCGAGGCGTATCCTATCTTCTGCAAAAATAATGGAAGGCAAGCGGCCGGCCAAACTTAACTTTCTGTTTTCCTCCTCTTTGCATGGCAGAGTTCACGAGTGTATTCGGCGCATGCTTCGAGCGTCGGTCGTTTGGGCTTGTCCGAAACGTACTCTTATTCTTCATACAAAGATAAGGAAAAGTTGGATTTGCCGTTCGTCTTGTGCCGTACTTTATTGAATGCGGAGAGGAACGCTTCGGCGAAGACAGGGAGCGAATCTGGTCTGTATCCGATTTTCGCCGTCTTTACGGAAGATAAGCGTAGGTTCGTGCAAATTTGATTCAGCCCTCGGTTTTCACTATATTTGTACTCCTAAATACGATGAAAATGAAACCCTTGTTTATTTGCTATCCCCGTTGCAGCACTTGTCAGAAAGCCCTTAAATGGTTGCAGGAGCGCGGGATCGAAGTCGAAGTGCGCGATATCGTGCAGCAGAATCCCTCCGAAGCGGAGCTCGAAGAGTGGATCGATCGCAGCGGCCTTGCGGTCAATAGATTTTTCAATACCAGCGGTCTGCGTTACAAGGCGCTCAACCTGAAAGAAAAGGTCCGCACGGCTCCGCGCGAAGAGCTGATCCGCGTGCTTTCGACCGACGGTATGTTGGTGAAGCGGCCTTTGCTGATTGCTTCCGACAAGATTTTGGTCGGATTCCGCGAGCCGGAGTGGGCCGCAGCCTTGTCGGAAAAAAGATAGGCGTTTACGGCTGTACCGAAATAGGAAGCGGACGGAAATTTTCCGTCCGCAGGGGTTATTTTTTCATTTTGTCGGGTTGTCGCTCCCGTTTGATTCTCTTTTTGCGGCGGACCGACCAGCCGAAATAGCCCAGCATACGACCCAGTGCGAAGTATTCGCCGTGCGAATAGACGATGGGGCGGGCTTTCTGCAACTCCAGTTTACCCGTTTCGGGGTCGATGTAGCGGCTGTCGGCCTGGATATTCACCACTTCGGCCAGAAACAGGTCGTGTGATCCCAGCGGTAGGATCTGTCGTACGCGGCATTCGATCGACAGGGGAGCTTCGGCTACGACGGGAGCCTTGACGACGGTCGCCGGAGCCGGAGTAAGTCCCGTTTCCCGAAATTTGTCGTGGTCGCGGCCGGAACGTACGCCGCACCAGTCCGTAGCGCGTGCCAGCTCTTCGGTGGTGAGGTTGATGACGAATTCACCCGTGCGGCGGATGATGTCGTAGGAGTGCCGCTCCGGGCGGACCGAGATGTAGCACATCGGGGGATTGGTGCAGACCGTACCGGTCCAGGCGACGGTCAGCAGGTTATATTCGTCGGGGGTGGCGCCGCAACTGACCAGTACGGCCGGCAGCGGGTAGATCAGCGTTCCCGGTTTCCAGTTTTCTTTCATTGTTTTCGGAGGAATCTTGCGTGATGTCCCCTGCAAAAGTAATCATTATTTCACAAAGCCTCCGGACTGTTTTCCGACTTTGTTCCGCCGATGAACGAACGGTACCGTGCGACGGCGGCATCCAGTGCTTTGGGGACGGCATTTACCCATAAGGTCGTTTGTATGGTGACGTTCCCTCGTCCTGCGGTTCGTTTCCAATTGCCGACGATCTGTCCGTCGCAAAGGATAACCGGTTGGAAAATTCCGTGGGAGTTGAAGGCTTTGGAGGTGTGCTCTTTTGCAAGGACGTCCGAACGGTCCTTGTAGCCGATCAGGTATTGATCGTAGGCGGGCAGCAGATGCGTCGTGTCGCACGGAGCGGCTGCCGCAGCGTTGCGGAATACGAAAAATTCCCTGTCGCCGAAATGTTCGGTCGTGAGTTCTTCGGCGATGCTCGCCACGGCGCGGCGGGCTTCGGTCGCGGTGAGTCCCGACCACCAGGTGAAATCGGCGAGCGTGGCGGGGGAGTGGCTGCGGAAATAGATTCGGGCCAGCCGAGCCAATGCCTCTTCACGGGAAGGTTCTTCCCCGTGCGGAGCCCGTTCGTCGAGAAGGGCATAGGTCGCGGTGCCCTTCTTGTCGGCGCCGCTGCAGACGATGCCGTCCGTTTCGGCCCGCATCAGCAGATGCCGCAGCGCATATTGCGAGAGCGGAATGCCCCGCTGATTCAGCGCTTCTCCGATTTCCTCTTTCGTCCGGTGCTTATTTCCTTCCAGCGTCTTTTGCAGCAGGTTCATGTAGCGGTGAATCGATTTGGAGTCGAGAGCGGCGTCTGTGCCCCGGGCGTAGGAGTCGTTGGCGGCACGGATACGGTCGGCAGTGAGCGAGAGCATCCAGCGCAGGTCTTTCGAAGAAACGAAATGCCACGTCGGACGCAACAGGTGCGTGCGCAGGATGTCGCCCCTGTTCAGGGCGGCTTCGATCTGTGTGGCATCGGTCGATGCGGTGCGGCAGCCGACGGCCCATTTGGCCATGCGGTAGTCCTGGGCTTGTACGGCTCCCATCCACTCCACGACCTGTTGCGGAGCGTCGAAAGGCGGCTGAACCAATAACTGGTTTTGCAGTCGTAGTGTGATGAGAGGCAGCATTGCGATTTCGTTTTATACCTCTCCGGCCGTGGAAAAATCGGAGCGGATTCTATGATTAAAATATATTGATTCGAATTTTACGCCACAAAGGTACTAAATTGCATTCACGGTGGAGGATGTTCCGTACTTTTCTGTCGAATCGATTGGGATTCAATTATAAAATAGGTATGGGAATCGGCAGACAGGTTGATCGAAGAAAGGTTTTGACCGAAAACAGATTAAATCGGATATTTTTTGTTCTTTTTGTCGTTATTGTAATTTCAAAACGGGAACAAAATTTGTCTTTTACAGAATAATTTTTTAATCTTGTTTTAGAAAGGAAAAATTACTTTATAATATATTTCTCTTATATAGTTAAATTTTAGGCACTAAAATATGAAAAAAATTTATTTTGGGATATTATGCTGTCTGTTGGGGTTTACGACAAGTTGTAGCGATGACGACAATGCGACTGCATTGTTGCAGATCGATCCTTCGACCGACCTGGTTTTCGAAGCTGTCGGCGGTACCAGGACGATCGAGGTTAAGACCGACCAGGCTACATGGCAGGTGGAATCGAATCAGACATGGTGTAAAGTCGAAAAGTCGGACGGCACTCATTTCACGGTGACGGCCGAGGAGAATACGGCTTCGGAACCGATGCCCCAAGCGGCGGTGACGGTGACGGCCGGTACGGCCCAGGTGGTATTGAAGGTCGATCAGAAAGGGACGGCTACCCCCCCCCTGGCAGGAACTACATTTGAAATTACGCTCGGTGAGCCGACTCCGACCGGAGTGAATATGAAAGTGGTGCCTTCGGACAACGATGCGGTTTACTATTACGACGTTCTTTCCAAGCAGATCCTCGATCAGCACCACTCGGGCGATTTGGCCGTATATATGAAGAATATGATGGCAGAAGCGGTCAAGAATTACGGCTCGGTCGAAGAGGCTCTCAAAAAGTTGGGATCTCAAGGCGAATCGAACTATGCATTCGAGGGGCTGGATCCGAATACCGATTACCTGGCTTTTGCTGCGGGGCTCGATGCTGCGGGCGAAGTGAATACCAAAATCGAGAGTAAGACTTTCAAAACCAAGGAGCTGGCTGCGGGAGCTACTTTTGAGGTGAAGTTCACCTGTTATTATAACGGAGCGGACTTTACGATTACTCCGTCCGATCTCGAGTTTCCGTATTATTCGGCCATCCGTCCGGCGTTCCGCTACCAAGGACTCGACGACGATGCTTTGCTCCAGACAATCATAGCGGAGGACAGCTTCATGCTCGATTTCATGGCTGCTCCGGGCGTATATGAATACAAGAACGAAGGAGTTTATCTGCCCGATACCGAATATTGGGTGCTGATCTTCGGTTGGGCAGCCGGTGCTCCGACCACTTCGATTCAGAAATTCCCGTTCCGCACGAGCAAACCCAATATCGATCCGGCGGCGTGCCAGTTCACGGTGACCCATTCTGACCTTACTTCGCGCGGAATGAATATATCGATCGAGCCTTCGGACGATACGGTACCTTATATGTTCGATCTGATCTCCGAGGCCGATTACGAGCAGTACAAGGCCGATATGAAGGCTTACGTGACCGAGTATGTGGGGCAGGACATCGACAATCTCGATAACAACCGGGTGTGCGGCCAGTCGGGTTACAGCTATACGAAGGTGCTCGAACCGGGAACGAAATATTATGTATGGGTGGCCAGCATCGACGAGTTCGGCAAGCCTCAAGCGGATGTTTATATCTCCGATCCTATTACGACGCTGCCTAAAGCCGTGAGCGATGCGACGGTAACGGCGACTATCGACAAATACTTCAACGGCGACGACCTCTATGCACTCGATAACGAGAAGTACGCGGATTGCCGGGGGCAGGCCTATGTCATGGTGACTTTTGCGGCCGAGAATGCGAAGGAGTGGTACGGAACGATGGTCGCCGAGGATCCGAACGATCCGACCAGTGCGATTTCCGACGACGAGGTTATCGAAACGTTATTGGTCGGCGGTACGTGGTGTCCTACCGGCAAGCTCTACCTGTGCAAATGGGATACGGAGCATACGATTCTGGCCGTAGGTGTCGCTGCGGACGAGAATCCGGGCGTACTGTTGCGCCAGAGCCATACCTTCACCAAGGCGGGCGCGGCTCCTGTTTCCGAATTCGTGGCACCTGAATCCCAGGGCGTGCGTACCGGGACAATGAAAATCGCTCCGCATGTGGCTTCAGTCAGGAATTACAAGTAACAAATGATAAACCGGATGAAATAGTTCCGGTTGGGGTTAATAAAAGTTAAATGGTGGGAAAAGCGGGCACGTGATGTCTCCGCTTTTTCTTATTGATATTAGAAATCCGCCGGTTTTTCAATCGCTATCCGATCGCCTGTCGCCGGATGGCGGAATTCGATCCTTTCGGCGTGCAGGAACAGCCGATCGGCGGTTGTCCCGTACAGTCGGTCGCCCAGGATCGGAGCGTCGAGCCCTGCTGGATGGGCTGCATGGACGCGTAACTGGTGCGTGCGGCCGGTCAGCGGATAGAAGGCGATGCGGGTGCGGCCGTTCCGGAATTCCAACACTTCGTACTCCGTGATCGCCGGCTTTCCGTGCAGGGGATCGACCGCCTGTCGGGGACGGTCGTGGAGGTCCGGTCGCAGGGGTAGTTCGATACGTCCTTTCGGCGGGGTTATCCGCCCCTCCAGCAGGGCGATGTAGCGTTTTCGGACGGTCCGGTGTTTGAATTGGGCCTGGAGATCCTGGTGCGCTTCTTTGGTCAGGGCGAGCAGCAGTACACCCGAGGTGTCCATATCGAGGCGGTGGACGACGAGCGGTCCCGTAGCTGCGGGATAACGCTCCCGAGCCCAGTCGAGGATCGACGGAGCTTCCGATTTTCCAGGAACGGAGAGCATCCCGGCAGGTTTGAAGACGGCGGCTATCCAGCGGTCTTCGTACAGGAGCTCCGGGGCGGACTGCGGGCAGGCGCGATCGGGTTCGGGCTCGACGTCGAGTCCCCGAAGCATGTGGGCGAGAATCGGGCCGCATTTACCTCGGCAGGCGGGATAGTAGTGTCCGTGACGGCGGATTTCGCCCTTCGGCGAGGCTCCCCACCAGAATTCGGCGATCGCCAGCGGTGTAAGCCGGTGTTCGAAAGCGTATTGCAGCAGTTTGGGGGCCGCACACTCCCCTGCACCGGCCGGGGGTGTACCCTGCGGAGTCGGTGCGAATATTTCCGCCAGATCGCGTATCTCTCCGAGGGCGTTGAGCAGACGGAACTTGCGAAATAGTTTTGCCTGAAGAGCCGCAGAACGGGCCTTACGCTCGCAGCGCAGGGATTCGATTCGTTCCGCGATGGAGGTTCGTTGTGCGTGAAGCGATGCGATCCGATTTTTCCAACTCTGTTTCAACCGGTGCAGCTCCGCTTTTTCGTATTGGCTTTCCCGGACTAAAGCCGTCTGCGTATTTTCGTCCGGGTGCTCCCTGCGTCGGGCTTCTCGGGCGGTTTTTGCGATTCGCATCCGGGCTTTTGCGGCTGCGATTTCCCGGGCGGCTTCTGTTTCCGTTTCTTCTATGGTTCGGAGAAGTCCCCTGTAGCGGACATCCGTTTCGAGGGTTTCGATTTGCCGGTTCAGGTCCGAAATGGCGGCCTCTTCGGTGCGGAAGAGATCACCGGGCCGCAACATGTCGTAGATGGGCGGGACGAAATATTCGTGGCTGTTGCTGCCGGCCAGATTACCTGAAAATGCGGTCAGAAAGCCTACAGTTCCGGCTGAATCCTTCACGACCAGCACCCCGAACATTTTACCCGCAGAGAGTTCTTCGGTCCACTCTTTCCGTTCGCACAAGTAGGCTTGCAGCTCCCGGGCCGCTAATTCGCACAGCGGATGCGGAGTGTAGTGGAATGGGTTGTTGAGCCGCGTCGGAAGCGAGAACGAAGCGATGGAGTGTCGGAAACGATGCAACATGGGGACTGTCTGCGGATTCGGGTAGTCGGACCGAAATAATATTTCGGGAAAAATGGCCGGAGTCGGTTGCCGAGACTTCGGAGTAGTTTGTTATCGTTCCGTTTCAGGGCCGATCGGCAGGGAGTCGATCGGTTTTGTGACGATGCTATCGACCACGAATTTCGAGAATCCCCGCCAGGGAAGCGCTCCGAAATACTCCTTGTAGTGGAGTTCGATGTTTTTGCCGCCCAGCAGCATCAGTTTGCGGGCGAGCGCTTCGTTTTCGACGGAAAATTCGAATTCGTAGGATTGGATCGTGCCGGCCGTTTTGGACCGTATGCCGGATTGGATCAGCTTGCCTTCGTAGGTTTTGAAGACGAGCCCTTTATAGACGACATAGTTCAACTCTCCGCTTTTGACGCCCTCGCCGAAGACGAAGAAGAAGCGGATGTAGAGGAATGCGGTCAGGGCGACGATAAGTAATACGGTGAAGACGATCCAGCGTTTTTTCATGCTTGCGGCGATTTGTTCCGATGCAAAAATAATCATTTAATCCGATTCCGGTCTTCCCTTCGTATTTTTTCCGGGAACCGGAGCGGAAGGCCGGGAAACGCTTGCGGGGGCGAATCGTCTGTCCGGCGGCATAGTCCGGGGTGCTATTCCTGCCGACCGTTTTGCTGCAAATACACAATGTTATAAAAAAAGAGTTGCATTGCTGCAACTCTCTCTCATTCTGTGGTGCCACCGGGAATCGAACCAGGGACACAAGGATTTTCAGTCCTTTGCTCTACCATCTGAGCTATGGCACCATCATCGACTGAAACTCGTGTGGGTTTCGAATCGTGGTGCAAAGATAGATATTATTTCCTGAAAACCAAAAAAACGACCGAATATTTTCCATCTCAGACTTTCATTTCAGGAACGGCAGGCCGGAATATCGGAAAATTTTTCCGGCCAGGATACCGGAAATTCTGGATTTTGGTTATTTTTGTAAAAACCGTAAAGATTATGAAAACAAGCAGTTTGATGATGTGTGCGCTGGTTGCATTGACAGCCTGCGGTACCGGAGTGAAGCAGAGTGTCCGTACGCCCGTCGAAATGGGAGAACGGATCGAATTGAAGACGCCGGATCCCAAGATGGGACTGACTATCAACGAAGCGCTTGCGGCGCGTAGTTCGTCGCGCGATTTTTCGCCGGAGATGCTCTCTCTGGAGGAACTTTCGGGTGTACTGTGGGCTGCTGCCGGGGTAAACCGGGAGGATGGGCATCTTACCGCGCCTTCGGCTATGGCGCTCTATCCCATTCGGGTCTATGCTTTCCTGCCTGAAGGTGTGTATCGTTACGATTCGAAAGCGAATGTATTGAACCGGGTCGTCGAAGGAGATCGTCGGGAGCTTACCGCGATGCAGGATTTCGCTTACACTGCGCCGCTCAATTTGGTGTATGTGGCCGATTACAGCGTTTATGCGGAGCGGAATCAGCCGGTGGACCGCATCCGTTTCTGGTGCGCGGCCGATGCAGGCGGATATACGGAGAACGTGAACCTCTATGCCGCCGGAAACGGTCTGAAGACCATTACACGGGGCAGCTTCAAGGAAGAGGCGCTGTTGGAGTTGCTGGGGCTCGATCCCGCACAATACTGTGTGATTCTCGCTCAGACGGTTGGCCGGTAGTATTTTCGGAAAGAGTATCGGCGAGGAGTTCCCGGAAACGGGAGGCTCCTCGCTGCGTTTTGTCAGGAGCGAACAGACTGCAGGTCCGGTACCGGGTGGATTTTTCGGACGAACCGTGCTATCGTCGCTTTTTCCTGACAAATGAAAGGGGAATTTTCGTATCTTTGACTTCATTTTGGATACTCCGTCTGGGCAAAATGCAAATAAAATTTGCTTTTGCACTCGGCTTATTCGTATCTTTGCCGTGGAAAATTTTCGTATGGGCGGCCAGCTGTTCGGCGTAGTTCGAAAAATTCGGCATTACGTTCGATGTGCGCTGTCTTTGTATTGTAAATAACGACGATTTTATGCTTTCAAAACCCGAACGGGAGCAGATAATTGCTCTGATAAAACGAGAGGTCGTTCCGGCGATCGGCTGCACGGAACCCATTGCCGTTGCGTTGTGCGTGGCCAAGGCCCGCGAGATACTGGGGACGGAACCGGAAAAGGTTTCGGCCCGGTTGAGTGCCAACATACTGAAAAATGCGATGGGAGTGGGAATTCCCGGAACGGGCATGATCGGATTGCCGATCGCGATCGCTTTGGGCGCTTTGGTCGGACGGTCGGAGTATCAGCTCGAAGTGCTGAAGGATTCGGATGCGAAGGCCGTCGAACGGGGTAAGCGCTTTATCGAGCAGGGGCGGATCGACATCTCCCTGAAAGAGGGCATTACCGAGAAACTCTATATCGAGATCGAAGTTTCGGGCGGCGGACACTCCGCTGTGGCGATCATCGCCGGCGGGCATACGAATTTCGTCTTCATTTCACGGGACGGCGAAACGCTTCAGGAGAGTCGTCGTACCTCCGGCAGCGAACAGGAGGCGCAGGGCGTCGAACTCAACCTGCGCAAAGTGTTTGACTTCGCCATGACCACACCGCTGGATGAAATCCGCTTCATTCTGGAAGCCAAGCGATTGAATAAGGCTGCGGCAGAGGATTCGTTCAAGAACAACTACGGGCATTGCGTGGGAAATACTTTGCGCCATGCTCCCGAATTGCGGATTATCGGGGATTGTGCCCTCTCCCGCATTCTCTCCTATACTTGCGCGGCCTGCGACGCCCGCATGGCGGGAGCCATGGTTCCGGTGATGAGTAATTCGGGCAGCGGCAACCAGGGCATCGCGACTACGTTGCCTGTGGTCGTTTATGCCGAGGAGATCAAGGCGGACGAGGAACATCTGGTGCGTGCGCTCGTTTTGAGCCATCTGACCGCTATCTATATCAAGCAGAGCCTGGGACGTCTTTCGGCCTTGTGCGGTTGTGTCGTGGCGGCGACCGGTTCGAGTTGCGGCATCACCTACCTGATGGGCGGCGGGTACGAGGCCGTTTCCTTTGCCGTGAAGAATATGATCGCCAACCTGACGGGTATGATGTGCGACGGTGCGAAGCCGAGCTGTTCGCTCAAGTTGATGACGGGAGTTTCGACGGCTGTGCTTTCGGCGATGCTGGCTATGGAGAACCATTCGGTTTCGTCGGTCGAGGGCATTATCGACGACGATGTCGATAAGTCGATCCGCAACCTGACGCTGATCGGACGGGACGGCATGAACGAAACGGATCATCTGATCCTGAAGATCATGACTTCGAAATAGCCCCCTCGAAAAATAACAAGCGTGCCTGCCTTGCGGCCGGTGCGCTTTTTTTGTACAGAAAGTAAAGACGGTGCGGAGCGTTTATCCGTTCGATCGGAATATGTGCGGAACAGGGCGAATCCCGAAACCGGTATTGTCGGGAAAGGGGTGCGGAACGACCGGTCTGAACGAAGAACCTATTCCGGTTTTCCGAAAACGGTATGCAGGACGATGTTCGTCGCCCCTTGGTGGGCCGTCGTGTAGTCTTTGGCGATGCGGCTGCATTGCTGAAGCAGATGCTCGTCGTCGCGCAAGGGGGTGAACCAGGTTTTCAATTCTTCGTATGAGTGGATGGGCGTTGCCGCTCCGAGCGTTACCAGGTCGCGGGCTTCCTTGAATTTTTCGTAGTTGGGGCCGAAAGCGATCGGCAGACCGAACGTGGCGGCTTCGAGCGTGTTGTGGATGCCTACGCCGAATCCGCCGCCGATATAACCCCATTCGGCATAGCCGTAGGCCGAGGAGAGAATACCTACCGTATCGAGAACGAGCAGTTGTTTGCCATCGAACGATGTTTCGGCGGTGCATTGCGTATAGCGGACAGCTCCTCCGAGGGTTTCAGCGAGCAGGCGGTTGATGCGGCTTTCGTCCATTTCGTGAGGTGCCACGATGAATTTGACCGAGGGGTTATCGTTTATCAGGCGGATCAGAAGGTCTTCGTCCGGTCCCCAGGTCGAGCCGGCGATCAACAGACGGGTGCCGCCTTTGAACCGTTCGATGAGGTCGATTTTTTTCGCCGCAGCCGCAATTTCGGCAACCCGGTCGAAGCGGGTGTCTCCGGCGACTACGACGTTGTCGAAGCCCAGTTCTGCCAGTAATTTTTTGGAATCGTTGTTCTGAACGAAGATCGTGTCGAAACTTTCGAGTGCCATGCGCCAATAGCCTCCGTAGGGGCGGAAGAAGATCGAGTTGCGGCGGAAGATGGCCGATACGATGTAGCTGCGGATCGAGCGGCGGCGCAGCTCGGTGAGCAGGTTGATCCAGAATTCGTATTTGACGAAGATGGCGATTTCGGGGTGGGCGATGTCCAGAAAACGGCGGGCTTTGCGCGGTGTGTCGATCGGCAGGTAGAAGATGTAGTCGGCCTGATCGTAATTTTTGCGGATTTCGTAGCCCGAAGGGGAGAAAAACGTGAGCAGGATTTTGTATTCGGGATGTTCCTTGCGGATCTTTTCGATCAGGGGTCGGCCCTGTTCGAATTCGCCCAGGGAGGCGGCATGTATCCAGATAATGCGAGCCGAGGGGTCGATGCTCTCTTTCATGCGGCGGAAGAGTCCTTTCCGGCCGTCGATCCAGAGTTTCGCCTTTCGGTGCCAGGGTGAGGCCAATGCAATGGCCCAAACGTAGAGTACCAGCCCCAAATTATAGATCCACATCCGCTTTCGTTTTGTGCGTCTTTATATCGCGGATGCAAAGATAAGATAAATTGTCAGAACTGCCAAATTACCAGTGGAGTTCGATGGCGTCTTCGATATAGCGCACCTCCGGTGTGCCTGCGGGGGCGGTTTCGACTGCGATCAGGTCGAATTGCACCTCTCCTGCGAACGGATTTTCTGTCAGATAAGCATTTGCGGCCCGGACGAGTGCCCGGCGCTTGTGCGAGTCGAGTGCCTGTTCCGGCGGGGTGAGGCCGTCCCGCCGGCGTGTCTTGACCTCGATGAAGTGGAGGGTGCCTTTTCTGGCAGCGACGATGTCCAGCTCGTAATGTCCTTGCCGCCAGTTGCGGTGGAGCAGGGTGAATCCGTGGTCGAGAAGCCACCGGGCGGCAGCCTCTTCGCCCTGCCGCCCGGTATGCTGTGTCGTGGTCATCGGTTTGTCGGTGGAAGTTGTCCTGTCTTTTCGAAATATTTTTTCATGACCAGCAGCGAAATGAACCGTTCCCGGCGACTGTCGTAGAATTGTCGTGCGAAGTCGTTCGCATGGTCGATGATCTGTTGGGCCTGTTCGGGGTGCGCGATGTAGTAATCGATCTTCTCCTCCAGGTCGGAGTAGTCGTCCCTCACTTCGATGTAGTGGTAGCCGGGGCGCAGGCGTCCTTCCATGAACCAGGATTCGTTGCGAGGCCGGGGCATCACGGCGATCGAATTGGTGGACATGACCCACCGGATGTTGCTGGCGATGTCGTTGCCTTCGAACGTCATGATGAACTTCGAATCGAGGTGGGCGTAGAGCGTGATTTGTTTTGCTGTACCTGTTTCCTGGGCGCTGTGTCCGCTGCGGGTATCCGCCGTGTCGATGCGGGGATTGTCCCGGAATGTTTCGATGAAGCGCCGACGCTGCTCGCTGCTCTTGACCGATCCCCGGAAAATCACCCGGTCGGCTTTCTCCGTAAACGGAATTTTGTCGTGCAGCCGGATATCTAAGCGGCAGCGGTCCAAGTTGAGCAATACGGAGTTATCTCCTTTGCCGGAAGCGGCTTCTCCCCCCCCCGGTCGATTTTTCGAGCCTTGATGATCGTCGGATGAAGCAGGTCGAAAACTCCGTCGCCGAAATAGGTCTGCCAACGCAGGGAATCGTCGAAAAAACGGGTGGTTTGGTAGGAGTCGAAAATATAGGCGCTGTGCCGGCCCCTGAACTTGTGTTCTTTCAGGGGTGTCGCTTCGGTCGGAGAGAGGCGCTCTGCGCCGGTCAAACGGTTGTAGTAATTGACGCGGTCGAGCACATAGTCCATGTCATAACGTTTCTCTCCGTCGCGCAGAATCTCTTCCAACCGGCTGCGGAGGAGCACCTTCGGTACGGCATAACGGGATAGCTGGGCGATGAAGTAGGGCAGCTTGATGTTCTTGCCGCCGTGCAGTCGGTTGAGAGCGGTCATTAATTCCATACTTGCGAATACGGTTTGTCAGGGATTGCGGAAAATACGGGGCATACCATAATTATAATAGGAATGACAGGTCGTCCCCGGCTTTCACCTCGTAGGGGGCGATGCCCTTCTTGAAAATACGCATCGGACGGCTGCCGATCAGTTCCAGTTTTCCGTTTTCATAATGAAGCATGCAGCCTTCGCGCAGGCCGACGACGTAGCGGCGCGGATTGGCCGTGATGTACTCCAGAATACGCTGCTCGCGGGTCTCTCCGGCGTGACCTTCGGGGTTGGCGTCCAGGTAGTGGGGGTTGATCTGGAACTTCACGGCCCCGATAGCCTTGAACGATTCCGGTTCGACGATGGGCATGTCGTTGGTGGTGCAGATCGTCGGGCAGCAGACGTTGCTGCCGGCCGACCAGCCGATGTAGGGCGTGCCGGCCTTGATCTTGCCGAGGATGGCTTTCAACAGCCCCTGCTCCTGCATTTTCTTGGTCAGGGCGAAGGTGTTGCCGCCGCCTACGCAGATGGCCTGTGCCTCGCGGATCATACGCCGGGGATCTTTCGAACGGTGTACGGAACGTACCTTGATGCCGTATTCCGCAAAACGGGCCTGCACTTTCGCTTCGTATTCGGCGTAGGAAAAGGTGATGCCTGCATAAGGGACGAAAACCACTTCGCGGACACTTCCGAGGAACTCGTCGATGCGGGGCATCGGGTATTTCAGATAGGGTTCTCCGGCGTTCGTGGAGTTGGAAATTAACAGTAGTTTCATAAAGTATTGATTTATATTGTGTTATATTGAATGCGCGACCGAAGAACGGCAATTTCTTTGGTTGTAATGTCAAAAGTAATAAAAAAAGTGTTATTTTTGTGCGATTGTTTGATAGAAAGAATTTCAATTTTTAATAAATGATTGTTTAACTAAAAAATTAAAATTATGTCAGAAGTACAGTCAAAAGTTGTCGAGATCATCGTTGACAAATTGGGTGTTAAAGAGTCTGAGGTTACTCCGGAAGCGAGCTTCACCAACCACCTGGGAGCCGATTCACTCGACACCGTTGAGCTGATCATGGAATTTGAGAAGGCTTTCGATATCCAGATCCCTGACGAGGATGCAGAGAAGATCGCTACCGTTGGCGACGCTATCTCCTATATCGAGGCACACAAGAAATAATTTACGATTTTTCCAACCGGCAAACCTTAAAGCCTTAAATTTATGACAGAAAGACGAGTAGTCGTGACGGGTATCGGTACCATCAACCCGCTCGGCAATAATATTGCAGAGTTTTTTTCCAATCTCGAAAAAGGAGTTAGCGGCGCCGCGCCGATTACTCATTTTGATGCCGAGAAATTTAAGACGAAGTTCGCTTGTGAAGTAAAAAATTACGACTGGACGCAGCATTTCGACCGTAAGGAGGTGCGTAAATACGACCTCTTCACTCAGTATGCCCTCATCGCGGCCACGCAGGCTGTCGAGGATTCGGGACTCGATCTCGAGAAGGAGGACCTGGAGCAGATCGGCGTGATCTGGAGTTCCGGTATCGGAGGACTTAAGACGTTCTTCGATGAGTGTTTGGGCTACGCCGCAGGAGATGGAACTCCTCGGTTTAGCCCATTCTTTATTCCGCGCATGATCGCCGACATCGCGGCGGGCTACATCTCCATCAAATATGGTTTCATGGGCCCCAACTACTGTACGGTTTCGGCGTGCGCTTCGTCGAATCACGGTCTGATCGATTCGTTCAACGCCATCCGTTTCGGTGTGGCCGACGTGATGGTCGCCGGCGGTTCGGAGGCTGCCGTCAATGAACCCAGCGTGGGCGGTTTCAACTCCATGCAGGCTCTCTCGACGCGCAACGACGATCCGGTGCACGCTTCGCGTCCGTTCGATAAGGATCGTGACGGTTTCGTCATCGGCGAAGGCGCCGGTGCGCTGATTCTCGAAGAGTACGAGCACGCCAAGGCACGCGGTGCGAAGATTTACTGCGAAATGGTCGGCGGCGGCCGTTCTGCGGACGCATATCATTTTACCGCTCCCCATCCCGAAGGCAAAGGCGCCATGAAATCCATGCGCGACGCGATCAAGGATGCGGGTATCAAACCCGAAGATATCGACTATGTGAACGTACACGGCACTTCGACACCTGCGGGCGATCTGCCCGAGCTCAAAGCTCTGCACGGCGTGTTGGGCGATCACATCTACGATGTCAATATTTCATCGACCAAATCCATGACGGGGCACCTGTTGGGTGCTGCCGGTGCTGTCGAGGCGCTGGCCTGCATCTTTGCGATCAACAACGGTGTGATTCCCCCGACGATCAACAACGAAAACCTCGATCCCGAAATCGACCCCCGACTCAATCTGACGCTCAACAAGGCGCAGAAGCGCGATGTGAAGTGTGCGATGAGCAATACGTTCGGTTTCGGCGGTCATAACTCGACGGTTATTTTCCGTAAGATTTAACACCTCGTCCGTGCCGTGTGGAATTTCGTACGCCGTGCCGTAAGAAGAAATTACGGGCAGGATAAGGAGTATTACAGAATTATCGATGAGCTGTTCGGATTCGTTCCGCACAACATCGAACTTTACAAGCTGGCTTTGATTCACAAGTCAGCTTCTTTAGTTTTAGCCGACGGACGGCAGATCAACAATGAACGGCTCGAGTTTTTGGGCGATGCCGTGATCGAAGCCGTGACATCGGACTATCTTTATATCGAATTTCCCGACCGGCAGGAGGGATTTCTTACGCAGTTGCGCTCGAAGATCGTTTCGCGCCAGTCGCTCAATACGATCGCCCGGACGATCGGGTTGGACCGGTACGTGATCGCCAACCCGACCGGAAGCACCAACCAGAAACATATCTACGGGGATGCTTTCGAAGCGATGATCGGGGCGATCTACCTCGATCAGGGATATGAGTTCGCCAATCGATTGCTTATCAACAATATATATTACCGTTACCTGAATCTCGACAACCTGACGGACGAGGAGACGGATTTCAAAAGTCGGTTAATCGAATGGTGTCAGAAGACGCATCATACCATTGCTTTCGAAACGGTGCACGGCCGGAATTATTCGTCGAATCATCCGATATTCGACGCTACGGTCGTGATCGACGGTATCCGTGTGGGACATGGGCAGGGCGAGTCGAAGAAGGAGGCCGAACAATGTGCGGCCCACTCCGTGTCGTGTGCTATGAGTGACGAAGCGTGCGGGGATATTCTGGATAAAATCGACCGGCTCTACCGGCCGAAAGGAACCGGGGTGTCATGAGCGAGGCATCTGTAAAACTGCTTTCCCGGGGCGTTGAAACGCTGACCGATCAGGAGTTGTTAGAACTGTTGCTGGATGACGGTGATTCGGAGCGGCTTGCCGGGGCGCTGCTGTCCAGTTTCGAAGGGCGGCTCGCTGCATTGGGATATGCCGACATCGCGCGGTTGCGTATGGCTGCCGGGATCGGCCTCAAACGCGCTGCCCGGATTCAGGCGGCTGTCGAATTGGGCCGGAGGGTGCTTGCTGCCAGGGAGTTGGGCCCCGATCCGATCGGTTCGAGCAACGATGTGGTCCGAATATTCAGACCCCTGCTGACGGAGATGAAGCACGAGGAGTGCTGGTGCCTGTACCTCAATACGGGCAACCGGATCGTCGAGCGGCAGCGGGTAAGCCAGGGCGGGGTGCAGGCGACGGTGGTGGATCACCGGTTGGTCATCAAACGGGCCCTCGAACTGCTGGCCACGCAGATTATCCTGGTTCACAACCATCCTTCCGGTGCTGCCTTGCCCAGCGAGCAGGATAAGATTCTCACGAAGAAAATTGCCGAGGCGGCCGCGCTGTTCGATATTCGGCTGCTCGATCACCTGATTATCGCACGGGGCGGTGAGTACAGTTTCCGACAGAACGGGTTGCTGCAATAGTCCTGGCTGTGACGAGGCTGTCTGCCCAATCCCCGAAATTGAGAATTGCCCCTGGCGGAATAAACTCCGACGGGGGCGAAAACATTAAAATCGGACATGTTAGACAGCTTTTCGTTCTGCCGCTGCGGTCCATCGTTGCGCAGGTTGTGGGCAGGAAGAGACGGGACCATCGTAACGGGGGCGTGCGACTCTTTAATCGTTGCGGGAAGAGTTGGCTGTGGATTATCGTCTTCCGGGTTCACTTTGTTTTGTCGTAGAAAGGTTTTTCTTCCGAAGGGAGAACGTAAGTTTAGACTGCCGGGAAATTTTTGCCGATCTGTGCCGTATTTCTTTTTTGAGGAAGAGCATAAGGTGAATCTTTTTTCGAATGATCGGAAACTCTGAAATAAGGACTGCAAGTCGAACGAATGGACGATTATCCCGGAGATGGGAGCGAAATGACCGGACCGGGCATCGGTAACGAAAAGCGAGGAATGGCAAGAACCTTTCCTCGCTTTTCGTTGCCGGGTGCGCACAGGCTGGCCGCAAAGTACGAATTTCTAATTTTGGAGGTCGAAGCGGCGGAATTGAATCTCGAATCGACAGACGCTCTCCCGCTCGTCGCTTCGGGTCGTGCGGGTAATGATGAGCGGTGTCGCAATTTCAGCATCGTGTGCGACTGTCTGACGCGTGTATTCGAAGGTCTGGGTCGTAACCGCGTCGTCGGAACGGGTCGTGACCGTTCGGAAAAGATCGTTGTTGAGACTGCTGAAGAAACCCAGTCCGCGCAGGATATCCGGTTCGGCAACCAGCAGCAGGACCGGGTCGCTGTTGAGGAGGGGAGTGCCTTCCAATTCGTAGATGAAATCGCTCCAAGCCGTCGTTTCATCGTAGTCGTAACCGTACTCTTGCCGGAATGTTTCCGTATTTGGCTCGTTCTCGAGCGTTCGGATGACAGCACTGCAATTATCCCAAGCCTCCAGCGGACCCCAGGGATCTTTTTCCCATTCGTATTTTTCGCAGATGGGTTCCAAAGTCAGGGAATTGTAACGCGATATGGAGGTGAGTTTGTCGGAGTTGAAGGTGCCGGTGCCGTATGTGCAATCGAAGCCGTACGTTTCTATTTCACTGCCGGAAAGTGTCGAGGTGAGTTCGTATCCTCCGCTTCGTACATCGCAGAAGTAGCCGTATAGGGTTCCGTCTGCAGTTTGCGTATAAGGTTGCTCGCCATCGATTTCCCGGGTGAAGGAGAATCGGATGCAATCGTCTCCCTCGTAGGTGAACTGCCATGTTTCGACGGGACGGAGCGTGCCGTTCTTGTCCGCTGCGGATATTTTGAAACCCGTGATACGGCACTCCTTGCTGAATTCCGCCGGAAGTTCATAAGTATATTCCATTTCAGCAATCAGACTTCCCGAAGCGTCGCGCCCGACGATCTTGTGCAGTTGCCAATACCGAACCTGTTCTCCGATGTTGGGTTCGTCCGGTTCATTGGTATCCTCTCCATCGGTTCCCGACTGGGTGATGGTGATGAGAATCGAGTTCGTGCCGCAGGTGATTTCGATAAAGGCCGTGCGGGATTCTTCGGCGGTGTTGGGATCCGTTTCGACGCGGATGTCGTAATCGCCTGCCGCATCTCCGTGATCGGGATTTATGCGTACCCACGTCGGGGCTTCGGCGCGGGATTCGTCCGTGATGGCGGAATTCCAGGCATCGTTCGTCGAAAAGAAAATTTCCGAATTCCCTGCGGTTTGTCCTGCGGGGATCTTCTGGGAGAGCTGTCGTGTATCGGGGACCTGAATGGAGCCGAAATCTCCATGCCATTCATCCGTTGTGTCGTCGCTGCAAGCCGTAATCGCGAGGGTTGCAAACGTGAGAAGAAGAAGTTTCAATCCTTTCATTTGTGTATTTTTTGATGGTTATTCGTTCGGGTACGATGAATATGAAACAGATGTATTTGTCTTCCGCTCCGGATATTTCCGAATTTTGGCGTAAAGATAGAAAAAACGGTTCGGAGTACCTTACATTCCCATTTATTTTGTACTTTTGTTTTTCAGAAAATAGTAAATGCAAAATACGATGACTCAGGAAGAACTTTTCAAAAAACTGGTAGCCCACTGCAAGGAGTACGGCTTCATCTTTCCTTCCAGCGAAATATACGACGGACTGGGTGCCGTGTACGATTACGGGCAGAACGGCGTCGAGTTGAAGAACAATATCAAGCGTTACTGGTGGGATTCGATGGTGCGTCTTCATGAGAACATCGTCGGCCTCGATTCGGCGATCTTCATGCATCCCCGCACGTGGGAGGCTTCGGGCCATGTCGGGGCGTTCAACGACCCGTTGATCGACAACAAGGATTCGAAGAAGCGTTACCGCGCCGACGTGTTGATCGAAGAGTGGCTGGCCAAGCAGGACGACAAGATTCAGAAAGAGGTCGATAAGGCGAAGAAGCGCTTCAAGGAGAACTTCAACGAGGAGCAGTACCGCTCGACTTCGCCCCGTGTGCTGGAGATCGCCGCAGCGCGGGACTCCGTGCACAAGCGCTTTGCCGACGCGTTGAACGCCAACGATCTGGAAGAGCTGCGGCGGATCATCCTCGACTGCGAGATCGTCTGCCCGATTTCGGGTACGCGCAACTGGACCGAGGTGCGGCAGTTCAACCTGATGTTTTCGACCCAGATGGGTTCGACGGCCGAGGGGGCCAATACGATTTACCTGCGGCCCGAAACGGCGCAGGGTATCTTCGTCAATTTCCTGAACGTGCAGAAGACCGGCCGCATGAAGCTGCCGTTCGGTATCGCCCAGATCGGCAAGGCGTTCCGCAACGAGATCGTGGCGCGTCAGTTCATCTTCCGCATGCGCGAGTTCGAACAGATGGAGATGCAGTTCTTCGTCCGCCCGGGCGAGGAGATGCGGTGGTGGGCCGAATGGCGCGATACGCGTATGAAATGGCATCGGGCGCTCGGCTTCGGGGCGGATAACTACCGTTTCCACGACCACGACAAGCTGGCCCATTACGCCAATGCCGCGACCGATATCGAGTACAATTTCCCGTTCGGGTTCAAGGAGGTGGAGGGCATCCACTCCCGTACGGATTTCGACCTGTCTAACCACCAGAAATTCTCGGGCAAGAAGATCCAGTATTTCGACTCCGAAACAGGCGAAAGTTATGTGCCTTACGTCGTGGAAACCTCGATCGGCGTGGATCGTATGTTCCTGCAGGTGATGTCGGCGGCTTATACCGAGGAGAAGCTCGAAAACGGCGAAGAGCGCGTCGTGCTGCGGATTCCGGCGGCTCTTGCTCCGACGAAGGTGGCCGTGTTGCCTTTGGTGAAGAAGGACGGCATGCCCGAAGTGGCGCAGCGGATCGTCGATCTGTTGAAGTATGATTTCAACGTCGTGTATGACGAGAAGGATTCGGTGGGCAAGCGTTACCGCCGGCAGGATGCGATCGGTACGCCGCTGTGCGTGACCGTCGATGGCCAGACCCTCGAGGATAATACCGTGACGGTGCGCCACCGCGATACGATGCAGCAGGAGCGCGTGGCGATCGATGCCCTCTTCGGACTGGTCGATGCGGAGTGTTCGCTGCGCAGCCTCCTCAAGAAATTGAATGTCTGACAGGGCTGTCGCGGGTTTCGCGCCGGGTGCGTCGGACGGCGAGTACAGTGTGTTTCGTATCGGGAATGTTCGTGAGGGTGTGTGGGCCGGTGTTGTTCGAGCTATTGGATAAGGTAAGATCGTGGGACGTATTTTGGCCATAGATTATGGAACGAAGCGCACGGGAATCGCCGTGAGCGATCCCTTGCGGATCATTGCCGGAGGGCTCGAAACCGTCGAAACCAAAGGGTTGGAACGCTGGTTGGCGCAATATTTCGCGGCGAATGACGTTTCGACCATAGTGATCGGAAAGCCGATGCAAATGAGTGGCGCTCCGTCCGAAACGTGGCGTTACGTGGAACCGTTGGCGGCCCGCCTGCGCAGGGCCTATCCCGACAAGGAGGTGGTGTTTTACGACGAGCGTTTCACCTCGGTCATCGCTCACCGCACGATGCTCGAGAGCGGTATGGGCAAGATGGCCCGCCGGGACAAGGCGCTTGTGGACAAGATATCGGCGACCATTATCCTGCAAGGATATATGGAGAGCCGAAGTTAGTTTTCCGGCTGCGGCCGGGTTAAAAATGGAAAAAGTTATGATTTATCCGATAGTTGTTTTCGGGGCGCCGGTACTGCGCGAAAAATGCCGGGAGATCGGACCCGATTATCCCGAAGTTAAAAAGTTGATCGAGGATATGTTCCTCACGCTCGAGGAGGCCGAAGGCGTAGGGCTTGCGGCTCCCCAGATCGGTAAAAGCATCCGCCTGTTCATCGTGGACTGCACGCCTTGGGGCGAAGACCATCCCGAACTGGCCGATTACCGGCGTGCGTTCATTAATCCCGAAATTTACGAAGTTTCCGAGGAGACGAAACTCTACGAAGAGGGATGTCTTTCGCTGCCGGGATTGCACGAGAGCGTGCGGCGTTCGCTTGCGATCCGGATGCGTTATCTGGACGAGAATTTCGAGCCGCACGACGAAGAGTTCACCGGGTTGCCTGCCTGGGTGATCCAGCACGAATATGACCATCTGGAAGGAGTCGTCTTCACGGACCGCTTGTCGCCTTTGCGCAGAAATCTGATTAAGAGTAAGTTGATGAGCTTGACGAAGGGCCGTTACAAATGCTCGTACAAGACTAAATAGGGGGCGTTCCGGTAAAAGTTACGGGATTGACCGAAAAGAGAGCGACATTGGCCTAAAAGTTGAAATTTTCTGGAGAAAGGGGTAAACTCCGGAAAATTTTTATTACCTTTATATATCGGAAATAGGACATATAATATTTTATCATTTTAAATTTTCATACGATGAAAAAACTTTTACTTACATTGGCAATGGGCTTGCTCGCGTGGTCGGCATCTGCCCAGAATTGGACGGTCGGTGGTCGTATCGGATCCGGTTTCCAGGCTGTCGGACAGTATGTATTCAGCAACGATAATTATGTGGAAGCCCGTTTCGGTGCTTATTGGGCCAATGCCGGCGGTACGGTGACGGCCGATTTCTCGGTATTGTATAATTGGAATGTTTGCAATATGGATTGGACGCCGTCGGCAGGTCGTTGGTTCTTCGATGCCGGTGCAGGTATCAATGTGGGCGGCAAAGGGCATTACGCTTATGTAGGCGTGGCCGGCTCGGCCAAACTGGGTATTGCCTTCAAGGGGGCTCCGGTACGTCTTTCGTTCGACTGGTCGCCGGCTTTCGGTCCCGGAATCGCTTATTGGGACGGGGGATCGCATTCCGAGTTCAACGAACGGGCATTGTGTAATTTCGGTATTACGTGCGTTTATTGCTTCTAAAGAGAGAACCCGAGGAAATAAGAAGCCCGGAGCAATTTGCTCCGGGCTTCTTTTATGCTGTCGGTTCGGTGCTTTTTCTGTTCGATCATTTTCCCCCCCCCTTGCTGATGAAGAACGTTTTCCGAGGGGAGGAATTGAGGAACTGAACGTAATATGGACCCGGAACGGTTGCGGTCGGAGGCGAAAAACGGGCTGGACTTTCGGGTATTCAACGACGTGTGTAGAATTGTCTTTGGAGGTTGTATTCGTTTATATCGGATTTGTTTCGGGCGACGAAACTTTATTTTGCTTTGGGCGGCGTTTCTCTTGGCTGCGGTTGTAATCTTCGCTGCACCTGTAGGTTCTTTTCGGGAGGGAGGGTGCGTGTACACTCCGCGATCCCGAAGCATTTGAATCGCAGGTCCGAATAGCGATAATCGCCGTGTTTTTCCGTTAGAATGTGAAAGTTCCGCCCAGGGAGATCAGGATCGGATTCCGTGCGAACATGGCTGTCTGGAAACGGTATTTGAGCATGAGCGATGTACTCCAGCGGCGGCTTATCCGGTAGTCGCAGCCTCCGCCCACATCGAAGCCGCAGGACCATTTGCCCAAGTCGTTCACATTGACGCCGACTGTGGGGAAGAGGCTCCATTGTTCGGTTATGTGGAAGAGATAATGAGCGTCGCACCCGATGTCCACCGAACATTCCGATTTGCAGGGAATGACGATTCCCGTTTCCAGCCGCAGCGCATCGGTCAGGCTGTATCGGAAATAGCCGCCGATGCCGAAGACGGCGCCCCGGCCGGTATGGGTGTAGAGATTGATCTTCGGACCTATGCCCCAGGAACCTCTATCCTGTGCCGATGCGTAGAAAGCGCTGAATAAGATAAGTATTGCCAGCAGTGTTTTTTTCATAGCTTTTGCAGACTTCGATACGGCTTTTGCCGGAATGATTCCTTGCTGCCGTCGGATAATTTAGATTCTCTCGAAAACAAAGATACGAACGAACCGGCCGTATGAGCAAATTTATATTTGCACTTTGCCGAGGCGGAGTACCTAAGATGAAGTCAAAGGTACGAAAAATTTCCGTTTCGCCGAATCCTGGGGAGCCGAATGAAAATGGAGATACTCTGAGATCGAACAGTATTTGTCACAGGATCGTGTGTGGGGTTTATACGTGCTGTATTTTGAAAATTATTTTTTATGATTAAAGAGGCATGTGGTTGCTGGTTTGATAATGGACGGCGTTTTGTTCTTTTTTGTAAATAATTTGTATTTGTTGCTATAATATTATATATTGCAATATAATCCTATTATTCTTTTGGATTATGAGAAAGATTTTCTTGTTTTTATTTTGCTGTATTCCGGTAATGGAAGTATGCAGTTGCTCCGATTATGAAGAATATATGCCGGAAGAGGATGTTTTGCAAGAACGGCAAATGTCTGTTGCGCAGGCTGATGAAAAGTTGCTGGATGCAGTGTTCCATGAATCGTCCCAGTCTTGGGTGTATTTGCAGGGTGATCCTTACCGATTGGAGAATTTTCAAAAGGTTTACGACAATTTGGTGTTGAATTCGGCAGAGTTTGCCGAAGTGGGAGAAGAAGAGTTTGCGGTAAAACTCCGGAATGTGAAAAAGGAGTTGGCTGCGGATACGAAAAAACAGTTGAAATTGAAACCAACGCACTATGCTGTAAAAGTTCTGCCTAAAACTGAAGAAGAGCAACGGGCTCTCGAATGGGATGAGCAGCTTAAAGTTGCGTATGTGCCTTTCGATTACGTCTCCGTTCCCGAGTCCCAAGTCTCCCATATAAGAATGCAGCGCACCGGAGCCGTATATCATGAAGAAGCTGAAGAACGGCGTTATACGGTTACTTATGAAGGTGGTATGGATGCGGACGGTCCGACCGATCCTGTTACATTGGAATTGCCTGTATTATATGTCGTTTGGCCGTGTGATAAGCCGTTTCCCGCAGACATGGATTACGAGGTTCTTTATGATGTTTTTCTGCCGCAAGCCCCGACAGCCAGCCAGAAAGCGCAGGGACTGAGTGCCGAGGCCTTGCACGTTTTAGAGAGCATGGCTATTGACACAATAAGGCATACGGGGGATATTGGCCGTTACCCGTCCGGTATCATATCCTGCTATGATAACTATTTAAATAAATATGTCCCGTTAGTATATTTGACAGTTCGTTTTAGTTTGGGCTCGAATATTTATGAAGTGAAAACAGACTACAATGGCTATTTTTCATTCAAAGACCCTATCTTCGATAATGCAGTGCTGAGTTTTGTCTTTGACGGCTTAGACGGATGGAAAATAACATCCGGAGGAAGTTCGGCAACAATTATTGAATCGAGAGGAACTTACAAAAGTTTACGGGGAAGCAGTATACGCGATTTCGACATCCAAGTCAATTCTTCCTCTGTACCGGACCCCCGCTATGAAATTTACCGTGCCGTCGGTTTTTATTTCTATGGACTCAGAACTAATTACGGAAGTTCATCCTTGCTACACCTGCCTGAAATCGATCGTTTTGTTGATTCGACGACCGGGGGTATGAGAATCGAGGCACACACTGCTGCTATTCAAGAGGGAGAGGGCGTATTCAAGTCTTTCTTGGGAAATGCACATTACATAAAAATCGGCAATGTTAACAGAAATAATCATCCTAGATTAATGGGAACTATTCTCCATGAAATGGGGCACTACACTCAATTCTGGATACATAGAGGATATAATCATTATAATGACATACCTAAGTTACTTAAGGAAAGTTGGGCATCGTATGCAGGTTGGTATATGGGTGAACTGTATTATTCCGTTCAACGATTGCTACCTATACCCTTTGAGGATGATATAACGAGGCAAGCCCGGCAAAGTTGGCACCCTGCCATGGCGAATCCATACTATTACTACTCACCGCTGTTTGTAGATTTACGGGATAATTACAACCAGTGTGAACGCCTTAATAATAGCCGCTACGCCAATGACGCGATTAAAAATGTACCTTATAGCTTAATAAACAAGCTGGCTCGGGAGTCCAGTTGGACTGGAGTCAAGAAGGTGCTTCGCGAACACATTTCAAGCGGGTATTACACAGAAACTCAGCTGAACGATTTCCTTGTGCAATGGGACAAATATTTCGCAGCCAATCCGTTATAAAATTCAAATTATGAAAAAACTATTATTTAGCGTATTGGTCGCATTATCGCTGGTTTGCTGTACGACAGGTTGTAGCCAAGAGGAAATCGAGTACTTAAATTGGACCCATTTTGCATGGTTCAATAACAGCGATTATCCTGTTATGCTCTCTGTCCAAAATACCCGGAACGAGTTCATATTCCAGCATGAAAGAATAGAGCCGGGGAGAAAGTTCGAAATAGTGGAGTATAGTGAATTGTCGGAGCATTTTCCGCCTCCGTCGGAATACGTCTGGGCTGCCACAGTTGCCTTTGAAGATGGCACAGAGGTGTATTACGGAGGAGACAGGGAATCCGTATCCGACAAGTACGACTCCAGGTACGATCCCACGCTTGACGATAACTATGTATCCAAAATACTGCAGAGTAAGGCACCCAGAATCCGGTGGACTTACACCTTCACCAATGCCGACTACGATGCGGCCGTAGCGCAGCAGCCGGTGGAATAAGAAGGTCTCCGAAGTCAAAAATACCTCCGTCCGAGTTTTGATGACGACGGTACCGGCCTTTATCCGCACGATGTAATTAAAAATGTACCTTATTCCATTCTAAAAGAAATTGCTACGAATGCGGAAGATTGGGTTACGGTGAAAAAGATCCTTCGGACATATATTTCGCAGGGATATTATACAGAGGCACAGTTGGGGTATCTTTTAGCCGATTGGGACGAATTTTTTGCAAGAAATCCTTCTTAATTGTTAAGTTATGAAAAAAATATTATTTTGTATATTGGCAACGTTGCCGCTGGCGTATTGTATGACGGGATGTAGCAACGATACAGACTACGGAGGCTTTAGCTACTTTATCTGGGCCAATGACAGCGACCACCGGATTACGCTCTCCGTGGCACGCGAGTACGGTGAGTTGGTAATCGAAAACGAAATCATAGAGCCGGGCGAGAGTTTTGAGAGCGAAAGGGTGGATGGGGCAATAGCATACTGTCCACCTCCGTCGAGCTATATCCGGTATGTGGAAGTTGTCTTTGAGGATGGGACTAAAGCGATTTATATCAAGGGGTATCAGCCGCCGCGCGATTCCGATTATTATTCGAGGCAGGACCCTACCATTGATTGGAATTATGAGGAGGAGGTAACGGCATCTCACGCGGTCAGAACCCGTTGGACCTATACTTTTACCAATGCCGACTACGATGCGGCGGTGGCGCAGCAATTCGCTGAATAGGAGTTGCCGGTCGTGGTTATAAAAATCCTCCCGAACCGATCGGTTCGGGAGGATTTCGTCGCATGTATATCGTTTTATGCCTCTTTGAGAGCCGCATGCGCTATACCGATATAGATTTAATATTCTGATACTTATGTATTTAGTGTAAGCCTAAAGTAAGCGAATATTTATCTAATGTTGTTTTGATTATGGGGTATCGGCTTAGAGTTTATATCTTTTACGGCAGCGATCGCCGCAGTAATTTCAACTTGATAATCAGTAATTTACAACTTTATTGTAAACTTCTGTACAACACTACCTTATAAATTATATTTAATTTCCTAATCCCCTTGGAATTGTTTACTGGGTTATTACTTAAATATTACTTTTAACAAAATAGGTAGATTGAATAGTTTTGTTATTGTTACCTCCTTTCTTTTAATAGTTCAATAATAGCGTCCTTGTCCTTCAGATTGGAATCAAGACGTGTAATCTGTGCGTTCAGGCTGTCTATCTGCTCTTTCAGAAGTTTGATGGTCTCCTTTTGGCTTTCTACGACAGCCTGTTCCTTTGTCAATTGTGCAGCAATTTCGGTATCTCCGATATTGTTGTTTGCATTCCCGTCCAGTGTTACCGCCGCAAGGTATGCGGAAATCTGATGCTGCACGGGACAGAAAAGGGAAAAGAAATTGAAGCCCAGTGCCTCACTCACTTTGAAAAGGCGGTTGGTCTCCATCGTCTCCCTTTCGAGAATGCGGTTGATGTGCTGCTGGGGAACACCGATTCTTCGCCCAAGCTCGGATTTACTAAGCCCGAGTTCGTTGCGACGCCTGTCGATGGCCTCTCCCACATGCACGTTTTTTATATCTATTGTCATAAGATTAAATCAATAATTGAACCTTAAATCAAAATTCATCAAACAAATATTTGGCTATATAAACCTTTTTGTGTTATTTTGTGAGCGTTAAAACACTCATTTATTGAGGACAAAGTTAAACATTAAATATTAAACATCCAACAATTATGGCAGAAAACATGGAAAAAATTCGCCCCGCCCTCGTGGCGCTTGAAGTCGGCGACACCGTCACGTTCCCCATTTCACGCTTGAAGAGCGTCCGTACCCAGGCATCCGAACTGGGTGCCATCTACAACCGCCAGTTCAAGACCAGGACTGACAGGGAAAAGCATACGATTACAGTCAAACGTATTTTGTGAAGGATTAAAATCATGCGGATATGAAACTGCTTCAGTTTGTGGATCACCTGATTCCATACGACACCTTCCTGAACGACCTTTCCGCAAGGATTGTCAGAATGCTGAAAACGGACCGTGACGACCCGGAGTTTGTCAGCCAGAGGAAGGCTTATGAAATCTTCGGGCGCAGGAACGTGGAAAGATGGAGACGCCAGGGAAAGGTCGAGGCATACAAGAGGCCCGGCAAGGTAGAGTACAGAACGGCCGACCTCCGCCTCCTGCAACGCACGGTACAGGATTATCTTGATAACGGACATACGGAAAAAGGATGCGGAAAGGAACCGAAAAAGTAAACAATGTTGTGGCTATGTTGAAAAGAAAGCCGGCCCCGGCAATATAGTCACGGAATATTCTTTTCGGGGTGGCACGTATAACCATATAAACGTATCGCAAATGAAAGAGTTGAAACCAACCTGCGACCCCGAAGGAGTCTATTCTGCCAAGCGGACCTGTGCCGAACTGGGCATAAGCCATAAGACGCTCCGAAAGTACCGGGACAACGGCTACATTACGCCGCTTAACCCGAACAACCCGTGCCGGCCGAAATTCTCCGGGCAGTCCATCATCGACTGCTGGAATCTTATGAAGACATTATGATCAGCGAATCCACCATAAGCAAAGTCAGGGAACTTGCCATAGAGGATGTTCTCAAACCTTATGTCAGCCTTTCAAGGAAAGGCTCGACACTGATGGGGCTTTGTCCTTTCCATGCGGAGAAGACCGGATCGTTCGCGGTGTCCCCACACAGGAACCTGTTCCACTGCTTCAGCTGTAACCGTGGCGGTGACGCTATCACTTTCATTATGGAGAAGGAGAATCTTTCCTTCATCGAAGCGGTCAGGTTCATAGCTGAAAATAATAATATTCCGGTAGAATACACAGACGAGGAACGTACACATGAACAGGTTGCAGAGACAAAGCACCGGGAGTCCTTGCTGGCTGCATTGGACTGCGTGCAAAGCTATTTTCTTGAAAAACTGAGAGCCGGAACAAGTGAGGAGTGTTCCAAGGCACGTGAATATGCGTATGGAAGATGGCCGGAGGAGTTCTGTTCCGTGGCAGGCATCGGCTATGCGCCCAAGGACGGTTCCGCATTCATGGAGTATTGCCGACAGAAGTCTCTTGCCGAGGAAAAGCTGTTCGAGCTTGGGATGCTCCGGCGTGGCGAGGACGGCAGCGTGTATGCCATGTTCCGCCAGCGCATCATGATTCCTGTACGGAACAGGTGGGGACGCATCATCGCCTATACGGCTAGGTACATCGGTGACAATCCGAAAGCTCCGAAGTATATCAACTCGGCCACCAGCGTGGTGTATTTCAAAGGTGAGACGATTTTCGGCATTGACAGGGCAAGCCGCCAGCGGGATGCGGACTACTTTATCATCGTGGAAGGTGCGCCGGACGTACTCCGAATGCAGTCCGTGGGGTATGAGAATACGGTGGCCGCTCTCGGTACGGCATGGACGGACGGTCAGTTCGACCAACTGAAAAAGTTCACCTCGTCCCTATGCTTCATACCGGATTCGGATGTGGCAGAGGGTAAACCATACGGTCCAGGGTTCGAGGCGGTCATGACAAACGGAATTGCCGCAATCAGGAAAGGCTTCCATGTGACGGTCAGGGAACTTCCGTTCGCAAAAATAGCAAATGATACGGGTGAAGAAAAATACGGCAAGAACGATGCCGACAGTTTCATTCGTTGTCGGGAGGACTATACCTCACTGGCCGAGAAGCATTTCATCATCTGGCTGGCACAAAAGCGTTTCTTCGTGGCTTCGTCATTGGTGGAGGAACGGAAATGTGTCTCTGAAATAGCCGACCTGCTGCGTTACGTGAAGGACCAGCTGGTGTTTGACCAGTGCGTCGAACAGCTTTCAAAGCTGCACGGCAAGGTAAAGCTGTGGCGTGATGCCGTATCACAGGCACGGGGTGAAGCCCGGAGGAAAAGCAACCGCTCCGATTCCATGAACGAGATGCAGCGTGAGGCGGAACTGCTGCGCCAGTTCGGCCTATTTGTACGTGAGAACTGCTATTATTCCGTCGGCGAGGATGATGACGAGCCGGTCAGAATATCCAACTTTGTCATGGAACCGCTGTTTCATATCGAGGACGAGAACAACGGTACCCGTATTTTCCGTATGAGGAACATGTACAACGTCTGCCGTGTCGTCGAGCTGAAGGAGTCTGAACTGTGTTCACTAAGCAACTTCCAGCAGAAGGTCGGTTCACTAGGCAACTATGTATGGCTGGCCAAGATAGACAGGCTCAATCGTGTCAAGGAATACCTCTATTCAAAGACCGATACGGCAGAGCGTGTCCGGAAACTGGGCTGGAATGCGACAGAGGGTTTCTTTGCCTTTGGCAACGGCATATTCGCCGGCGGCTCGTTCAGGGCTGTCAATGAACTGGGCATCGTCAGGGGTGATAACGGCAAGGCTTTCTATATACCGGCCACATCCAAAATCTACATTCACAACCAGGAAATCTTCCAGTTCGAGCGGCTGATGGTACACGAGAACCGCAACGGGGTAAAGCTGTATGATTATGTGTCAAGGTTGACAGAGGTATTCGGAGAGAACGCGAACGTCGCTTTCTGCTACCTGCTTGCCACCCTGTTCCGTGACATCATATTCAGCCGTACTCGTCATTTCCCCATACTCAACCTGTTTGGCGAGAAGGGAACCGGCAAGACCACGCTCGCCACCTCCCTCCAGTCCTTCTTCCTGCACGGGGTTGATCCGCCCAACCTGGGTGTCACCTCCGTTCCTGCCATGAACGACCGTGTATCGCAGGCGGTCAATACCCTTGTCGTGCTGGACGAATACAAGAACGACCTTGACATCCGCAAGATAGCCTATCTGAAAGGACTGTGGGGAGGCGGCGGACAGACCAAGAAGAATACGGGCACGGACGGGATGGCGGCACAGACCATCGTCACTACCGGCGTGGTGCTTTGCGGTCAGGACAAGCCCACGCAGGACATGGCACTTTATACCCGTGTCATCTTCCTTACCTTCTCGAAAACCTCTTTCAGCCAGGCGGAGAAGAAACATTATGAAGACCTGGTGGCTCTCTGTAATTTGGGGCTGACGCATCTCACGCTGGAAATACTGAACCATCGGGAGCTGTTCGAGAAGAATTTTCCGGAAATCTATTCCATCACGAAGCGTGAATTGGCCACGAAGTTAGAGAACGAGACCATCCATGACCGTATTTTCGGCAACTGGGTCATTCCGCTGGCCGCTTTCCGCACGTTAGAAACAGTGATAGACGTTCCATTTACCTATACGGAACTGTTTGATACGGCCATAAAAGGCATACGTGTTCAGAACGAGCTGGCCCAGGAGAGTTCGGAGATTGCCGACTTCTGGAACATGCTTCAGGGATTCCAGACATCAGGGAAGTGCATTGACCGGGTTCACTACCGTATCCGTTACATGAAATCGTTCCGACCTCTTTCTGTCAGGGAAGACATCGAGTTCAACGAGGCCCGTCCTATCCTCTACCTGAACATGGCGGCCATAGCCTCCCTGTTCAACAGCCGGAACATGAACGCTACGGCCAACCGATCGAACTGGTCCACCATCCTGTCGTATCTGAAATCACATCCGTCGTATCTCGGTCTGAAACAGGATAGGTTTACGATTCTGTCTCCAAGTGGTCTGCCGGAATATTCCATTGAGATTGTCAATGGCGAGCAGGTCAGGAAGGTCAAGGTGAACCGTCCGAAAGCATTGTGTTTTGACTACCAGCAATTAAAGGATACGTTCGGACTTGAACTTGAAACGGAAGTTGTATCTGATAATACAGAATTAGAAGGATATTGAATGTGACATTAAAGCCAAGTGTTTTCATCTGATTTCGGATTAAACACTTGGCATTAAATAGATTATTCTAATCTGTCTTTCTGGAAATAGGTTTCCATTAAACTTTTCAGATTGTTCTCTATAACTGACATGACTTCTTCAAAAGGAATATTGACTTTCCATTTGATTTTTTTCAAAAACAACTGCCAGCGTTTAATTCGCTCAGGATCTGTTTTGAAATCGTCAGTAAACAGTTTCAAATTGGGATTATATTCCAATTTTCTGTTTTCGAAAGTTGCATTGATTGCTTCTTGTAATGTAGTCTTATCTATATCCTTTGTTGTAAGAATCTGATAGCAATCAAAGAAATCCTTCATTCTACTATTCAGTACATCACGATCTATCATTGTATGGAATTTCTCAGCTACTACGGTTTCTATCGAATATGCCTGAATATTAATGGATGGATTATCAGGTAGAAGTAATGGAAAATCCACAGTTTCAGGACATGGCGTAACCACATCTCCAAAACCGATGTCAATAGACATATTGTGTTCAATAGTATCCAAATATCCGGTAAAATAAAAGCGGGTCCCGGGATATTCTTTTTCCACTGTAATAGGTTCTGCTCTGATACTATCCACATTAAATACAACACCATCTTTCTCACAAGGAATACTTAGAATTTCTTTGAATACAGATTCCAAATGTTTCCTGTCACGACTTATTCTTTTTGCCATAAAGTCAACATCCACGGTAGGTCGGGCATCCAATCCATCCATTGCATACAAAAGCGAACCACCTTTCAATAGAAAGTTGTCCTTAAACTGACTTACTGAAACACGATACAGCAGCCGTTCGTTAAAATACCGTGCTAATAAATACATATATTCATGGCCGGAAGTTTTTTTCAAGTTCAGGAGCTTTTCTCTGACGGACTTCCCGTAATTGGTTATTTTTCTTTTCATTATTCTAATGTTATTTCAATGAAATAGTTAAGTGTTTTATATACTCTCAATTTCTTAGCGTAATCATATAAGCGACTAAGATTTCTGTCATTCCGTTTCAGATATGTTCTTACGACTTCTGCACATATATCCATACCAATTTTATTTCGATACTTGATGGCATCGCAAACACTTCTTTCTAAGTCTGTCATTCGTATTGTGTGACCGGAAACATTTTGTTCAATAACACCAATATCAAAATACTCATCCTTCCAATAATAAAGTTGTATAGGAATACTATCTGGAAGAACAATTTTTCTTTTACTTCTTATGGCTATACAAAATGCGGGGGGGACAGTTGTTGAAAGCTGGTAATAAGACCAGGCATTATATAGGCATACAACACCGCCAGGTATTATTCGCTCTATATCTACCATCGTGCTGAAAAGAGCTGTTGGCTCAGCATAAACCCCTTGGCGTACCCGTATAAGTTCGCCTCTTTCTACAGCTCGAAGTACTCGTTTATATTCAGAGCGATTAGAAAGATCTTTTACGGACAGAACCCCACCTTTGTTTGCCAACATATCTGTTATATTTTCCATATCTTGGTATTTTCTATTGCAAAGTTATTGAATTTATCCGAATAATGGGTATTTATCTACGGATAATATAAATATTTTCCGTAATTAAATCCCCTATACTAGAATCTAATCTTATCTAAGACTTCCTATAACTTTCAAAAAAATATCTGCACATATTTTCATGTTGACAGCGTTGACAAAGCATAATACATTTAGTACCAAATAGTTTATATTGAAAATCAGCGTTGACAAACGTTGACAAAGGTAGCCACTTTCAGAAAAACCCAAGATATTTGGAGCCAAAGGTTGACAAATCACGATATACTATTTATTTCTTCTTTTAATAAAGAAAAAGATAATATATTGTATGATAGTAGCTTATGGCAAACCTTATAAGATACGTTTGACGTTGGCTCCCTTGTCAACGCTGTCAACCTCTAAATATATGCCCTTCTTGTTTTCTTGTAACGCATACATTTCTCAATGTAGTCTTAAACATTACAGCGTTTGATAACACATATTTCTTGAAAATCCCATTAAATAGCTGATATTCCAATATCTAACGTATTGATATATATGTATTCCGATTTTATCTTTATGGCAAAGCGAAGTTGGATATGGATTTACACAAGTTGTTTTTGGAAGTTCTTCCCGGTCGGATATACTCCGTCAGTGAAGCCGCACGTTATTTGGGTGTTCACAGGTGTACTGTCTATGCCTATATCAGTCATCCCGAAAGGCCTTTGCCTTTTGTGAAAATGCAGGACAAGACGAAACTTATGTTTCGTGGAGCGGACTTGATAGCCTATAAAGCAGCCGGTCTCCCGAAGAAAGGCCGCAGACGGAAAGACGGCAGGGTCGGATGCCACTGACGCTTTCCGTTCCGGTCAATTTAGCCAATGATGCGTAAACGGACTTTTACCTGTTGCCTTTGACAAGTCGCAGGCAAGAAGCCATACCTTTGTACGTATGTCCTCCATGTCCGCAACGGCTTGCAGGTAGCGTGCCGGGGATGTCGCTCCGGACTTTATCATCCACTCCCACGCACACACTTCGGGGTTGATGGCATCCACGAAGGACATTATTTCCGATATAAGATTTTCCATCTTGCCATTCTTCATTTCAGCGGTAAAACAGAACGCTACACCGCCAAGTGTTTTCCGCTTAAAATTGAAGCATCGAATGCCGTTTTCCATTCTCGTTGATACATTCCAGCCGTTTATGGCTGCAATGTGAATAATTTGGTCGTCTGTCATGTCAGTATGAGTCAGTTGTTATGAAACAAACATAAGCCGGTCCGCCATATTCCCTTTGAAACATGGCAGGCTGCTTAATATAGTCTTAGTCCTATGCTATTTCTCTGATTGCGTCAAGAAGGTCCTCCACCATTTTCTCTGCCGCTTCCATGTCTTCAAGTACATCTCTCATACGGTAAGGTGCTCCGTTTTTTCCGTGTCCCCTGTTGTCAAGCCACAGATACGTTTCCTCGTCCACGTCGAAGTCATCGTAATAGTTCTCCATGTCCGTTATCAGACTGTCAAGGTCTTTGCCTTTCATTGTAGCCGTAAAGGAAAAGTTCTGCCCTGCCGGAGTGAATTTTGAAAACTCGAAGATGACTATCCCATTCTTCTGTCCGGCATCCGCACTTACATTCCAGCCGTTCGTTTCACCGCATCGGACAACTGTATCTATTCTGTCTTTTTTGCGCATATCGTTTTTGTTTTATGTCAGCCGTAGTGTCAAGCCACGGCTGACGGTTTATAAACTCAATCTTCAAATCTCGCAAGGAAACGTTGCAGACGGTGGTCATTCAGCCTGCAAAGCGGTGCAGGCTGGAAGTTCATTTGCTGCCGTACCTGCAATTTGCCAAGGCCTTGTGCCGTAAGGTCAAGCTCCACTTCCGACAGCTCGTTCAGTGAAATGTAGCCGTACTCGTCCTCCATAAGTCCGACAACTATACCGAAAAGAATGGTGTCATTACCTTCTGTCTCTCCTTCAAGAATGAACCAGCGGACAGAACCGAGGGCAAAAACCGCACGGCAAACAGCGTCCTTTCCCTTGCCGTCTTGGGAATAAAGGGGATAGCCTTTCAAGGCTTCCTCCAACATGGGTGTCATAAGCCTGCACATAATCAGTCAAATTTAATTTCGTCCTCGTAAACGTCTATTTCCGCTCCGCTGCTGAACTGCACGGTAAAGCCTTTTGCGGTTTTGGCGATGATTGTACCACGATGATAGCCACGCCACGGTGCTATCAGCTCACATTGCTGTCCGTATTCCGGAAAATCTGTATCGTCCCACATATCAGTAAGTTTTAGTGTTTGAAAATTCGGGGTCATAAATAAGTTCTCTTTCAATCAGATATTGGTACGCTTCCGAAGCGAGCCGTGAAGCCCACTCGTTGCGTTCGTCATAAAAGCCATTTTGGTAATTGTGCGCCAACTGCCGCATGAAGCCGATGAATACCTTGAACATCTGCTGCTGGAGGTAGCGGTGCGCTCTGGTCAGTTCCCTGCCGGTCTTGTCGGCGGAACACATCCGTCCGTTCACGAAGTTTGCAAACTCTTGGGCGAAAGCCTCGTCCTGCCCGGAGACTGTCGCTCCTGAAAATTCCTGATAGTCCATATTGTTACAATTTAGATGGTTGCCTGATAATAAATCCAAGGTTCGGGTGACACGTTGTAGATATAATCGCCACACCGCACCAGTAAACACCTGCTCCCATAATAGAGCCTCTTCATGCCTCGGACACTTCCTGTCCTGTGAAAGTTGGGAAAGCGGTCTATGCCAACTCTTCGTCCTTGCTCGATAGTCATTTTTCTTACTCGCATAATCCTTTAAGTTTGGAGGTTTCAATTCTTTTCCCTCTTGTGAAGCTCCTTTGAGCCTCGTGGTCGGGAAAACCGTTTTTCGTGCAGGCCGGACTGCGGACGTAAAGGGAGATAAGGCAAGTGTGAGATCAGAGAGCGCGGACGGAATACCCAAATTTTGGAGGAACGGGAAAATTTGCGGAAGGCTGCCGTCAAGCCCTCCGACCGAAAGCGCCAGCGACACTTGACGTTCTCCCTGTCCGCAGTAGCTTTGCACGTAAAAAACGGCTCCCGACTACGAGACTCAAATGGTTGTCAAGCCACATTCGTCTTACATTTTTCGGAGAACAGATTATCACCTTGCAGGCAAGTATCCATATATATGAAGAATATTCTGAAACGCCGTTGCCGTTGTGAGAGCCTGTAAAATGGAGCAAAGCGTAGTCTTGCAGGCTCTCTCTATGGCAACGGACTGGAAACTTCCATCAATCGTAGTAACCTGTCAGCTGGAACTTACTTGGTGTCATAGACACGGAGTAAGTCAGCAAACGAATTTTCATAGTATCACAAAATCTCATAACCTCTCACATAATCCAATGTTTAATGTATTGCAAGCAATTTTCATAAGCCATACCTTTAGGACAAAATACTGATTTATAGTAATATATGTATAGTCAGATGCCAGCTGACCTAATATTCTATATATTATATAGCAACTCAATCGAATAGAAGTATGGCAACAATTAAAATCAAATTTCGTGCATCCTCTTCCACAGAGAATGAGGGTACCTTATTTTATCGAGTAACACATAATCGGATAGTACGACAAATTAGTTCAGGGTATAAAGTCTTTCCGCAAGAATGGAACGCTGAAAAAGAATGCCTCGTTTTACCAGTAGAATCAGATTCTATACGACGAAACTATTTGGTTTCGCTGAAGGAAACTTTATTAGATGATACCAAACAACTGAAAAGTATTATCAACCGACTAGAACGGAGTGGCGAGGTGTATACGGCAGATAAAATTGTATATCTATTTTTACATCCGATAATAGGACATGGTTTTATCGCTTTTGCTCGTCAAGAAATTGAAAATCTTAAAAAGATAGGAAAAAAAAGTAAAGTAAAGAGTTATACTACTACATTGAAAAGTTTCTCCCGATTCCGTAATGACAAGGAATTATTACCAGAAGAAGTGAACTCTGATATAATAGAAGCATATGAAACGTATCTGGAATCCGTAAAAGTATGTCCAAACACTATCTCGTTCTATATGCGTAATTTACGAGCAATCTACAACCGTGCCGTAGCCAAAGAACTAACCGTTCAAAGATTTCCATTCAAACAAGTCTATACAGGTATCGACAAAACAGTGAAACGTGCAGTATCGATAGAGGTTATTCGGCAAATAAGAGATTTAGATCTAACCTTGCATCCTTCGATGGAATATGCGAGAGATATGTTTCTTTTTTCATTTTACACTCGTGGTATGTCCTTTGTAGATATGGCATTTCTGTTGAAAAAAGACTTACAAAATGGAGTTTTAACTTATCGTCGCCATAAGACCAACCAGTTATTGTTCATTAAATGGGAAAAACAAATGCAAGAAATCATTGACAAATACGACACTTCTAACACTAATTACTTGCTACCTATTATCAGAAATAAAGACCAAAATGATCGAAAACAATATGAAAATGAATGTCATCGAATTAACCGGAATCTAAAGAAGATTGGCAAACTCATAAATCTTTCTATACCACTTACTACCTACGTAGCGCGCCACGGATGGGCAAGCATTGCGCAAAAAGAAGAGATTCCTATTGCAACCATAAGCAAAGCAATGGGACATGATTCGGAAAAAACAACACGTATTTATCTTGATTCTCTTGATACATCTATTGTGGATAAGGCAAATAGTACTATTCTTAATTTATTGTAAGCTTAATTTGTTGAGCAAATTTGCTCTTCTCTTTTTAAGAGAAGTACACCGAGTACAAAGTTATGGAAATATAATGAGAATACTTTATAATTGAGACGAAAATATGCTATTTCTTAGAAAAACAAGTATATCAAACAAAAAATATTCAGCACTTTGTTGAGTAAAAGAGTATTCTAAATTATTTATATATTTAATAATCAGTGGATTTTATTACAATGTCCGTCTCTTAAAAAGAGAAGTACACTCAAGATGGTTAAAAACAACTTTTTCCATCTTTTCCCCAATAATAGGAAAGTATTATTATGGGAATAATATAAGAAATTAAAAAAGAAAATGCTTGAATATCAAAGTCTGACATGTAAAAGCGGCAGCTCTATTATTTAAGTCTTATCGAAATTTCTTTTACATCTTGGGTTAATAAACAAAAAAGATATGAGGCAGATAGAAAGAGCAAGTGTTGTAAGAATCGTCTCTGATTTAATAAAAGCAGATGGCATAATAGATATAAGGGAAATAGATTTTTTTGATGCCCTTAAAGAGAAATATGGCATTATAGAAGAGGATGAAATATTTGCTGAATCATGTACTTTGTCCCAATCTTTAAGTGTTATAGCCAATTTTGATGAAAAAGATAGACATTCTTTAATGAACGACTTTTGGAAGACTACCATGTCTGACGATTTTTGTACAAAAGAAGAAGCCTTATTACTACTTGCCTTACGCCTAAATCTCACTGTTAAAATACCTAATGAAGTTACTGTTCTTTCTGTTGAATCCTCTACATTAAATTTCGAGAAATCGCAGATTTTATATTTGGAAAGCGAATATAATAGTGTAACGAATAATCAAATGAAGCTATTGTATCGGGAATTATGTACGGAAGTGAGATTGGCTGGCTTTGAATTGGTATATCTACCCAAACTCTCAGAACACTATAATAGTATTTTGGAAGCCGATTTACTTCGGATTGCAAAGTTCCTTTATCCAAAAGTGAGTAATGAACGTATATATACTATTGTAAAACAGGTGCAAAATTTATCTACCGCATCTTTTTGCTGTGATCATTTGGCAACTAAATTATCTATTAAAGAACTTCGTGTTATCAATCCGTCATTTCTTATTAAAATAGGGGAATCGATTGTTAACGATAAAAATATCTCTAATTTTCTATTAGTAGAGATAGTGGATAATCCATTATTTACGATAAGAATGATCTTGGATTTATTTGCCGAGAGTTATCATAACCTACGTTTGAATTATATACAAGAGGACAAAGGAAGATTCGTTTTTACAGGTTATTATAAACTGATTTTTGATATCCTAATGCTAAGGAAAAGTGTAAGAAGTAGTGTTGTGGTAGATCCTATGCGAGAACGAATATATTTTCCTGAAGCGGATGTTATGTTAGAGAAAGTACATAGACGTGAGAAAGCTCTATATGCTTTATTTCTAATGGAGTCTGCCAGTGGAGGAATTAATTTCAATCAGCCGCAATCTCCCAAACAAATGGAGCGATATGAGAAACGCATGAAAGCAATTATACATAAGTATCAATTAATTTATAGAATGTTCGGAGGAGATGAAGATAAAGCCCCTAATATTGGAGTTCCAGAAATTCGGCTTCCTATGATAAGTTTATTGAAACGGCAACTCTCAAAATTAGATAATGTGCTGTACCATGTAGATGACTATATGATACAACGGAATATATATGGTAATTATGCCGTGAATATATCTTCTTCATTATGCCTTTGTTGTGGGGCTGAGAAAAACGATATCAAACTCTTCACTGAATCGGAAGATTGGATAAAGATAGCGGCATTATAGGTAGTGGTTAAATAGGGTTCAAAGGTTGCAACCATAGTTCTTGTATTTCGAGTGATAACAGTTGTAACATTTCTGAAACCAAGAATATAAGAGAAGTCATTTATAATTTTGCATCAAAAGAAATTCAAAATTAAAACAACAGTATTATGATTAATCTTGAAAAAGGACAAAGAATCAGCATGGACAAAGGTCTTACGCTGGTGGGCGTTGGTCTCGGATGGGATCCCAATAAAGGAACAGGCTATGATTTTGATTTGGATGCTTCGGCATTTATGCTTGGTAGTGATGGGCAAGTTCCAGCACAAGAATATTTTGTGTTCTATGGTAATCAAAAATCACCCGATGGTTCTGTAGAATCGAGTGGTGATGATTTAACTGGAGGAAACAGCGATGGTGGTGATGACGAGACATTAAATGTTGATTTAACCAAAGTTAGCTCAAATATACAAGAAATTATATTTACTGCAACTATTTATAAGGCAGAAGAACGTAGGCAAAACTTTGGACAAGTACGCAACTCGTATATTCGCATATATGATGCTAAAACAAATATGGAAATCGCTCGTTATGACCTAGATGAGGATTTTTCAATTGAAACAGCTGTAGAATTTGGGCGTTTATACCGTCGTGGTACTGAATGGAAATTTGAGGCTATGGGGACAGGTAATAAAGGAGGAATGCAATCACTCGTTCATAAATATGCGAGTAAATACGAATAACCCATGGCTATCAATCTTGTAAAAGGACAACGGGTAGAAATAGACAACAGCTTATCCCACTTGAAAGTAGAAATGGGCTGGAAAGTCAATCCCAATGCCAATCCGCCTTATGATTTGGACGCTTCTACATTTTTGTTAGGTAATAGCGGACAAATTGAACATGAGTACAATTTTGTATTTTACGGTTCTTCAAACAAAGTTCCTGCTTTGGATAATGAAGAAAAACAAATATATGACGGGAATGGTAATCCTGTCTATCGCCCATGCTCAGTAGATAAAAGTGTGCTTGGTTCTATTGACGATCTTGGTGATGATGAAGACGATACAGGTGAAGGAAGCGAAGAAATTGATGTTGACTTGACTAAAACATCTTCAGCTGTAAAAGAAATACTCTTCACTGTAAGTATCTATTGGAATCCTAATAACCTCAATGACCCACGTCGCAAATATAATTTTGGTCAAGTTCGTGATGCTTTTATCCAGATTAAAAATGCACTAACTGGAGAAATAATTTGCCGTTATGATCTAGATGAAGATTTTTCTACAGACAAAGGCGTTGAGTTCGGCCGATTGTATCGTCGTGGAACTGAATGGAAATTCCAAGCTGTTGGGGATGCTCATACGGATGGACTTGAACCTATTTGTAAGAAATATGCTTCTAAATTTATGTAGACATGGCTATCATTCTTGAAAAAGGTGGGGATACACATCGTATCAATTTGGAAAAACGCGCAGGTAAACCTCTGATTGGTGAAATTGTCGTCAATCTTGATTGGAATAAAGGCGGTTTTTTCAAAGGCCTATTGGGTAAAGCTGTAGATCTTGACCTTGGCTGCTTTTATGAATTGTGTAATAGACAAAAAAGTTTAATAGACGGTTTGCAATTCTCACATGGTCGTGGTGGCGACCGCCATCATGTTACCCGTCAGGGTTGCTACGATAATGCGCCTTATATATGGCATCAAGGGGATGACAGAGGTGGTGGTTCTTCATCCGGTGAAACAATATTAATTAATTCTGCCGGTGTAAATAACATCAAGCGTATCATTGTCTATACTTTTATATATGAGGGTGTTGCAAAATGGTCTGAAACAAATGCTGTAGTCAAGGTTAAAGTTCCAGGTTATGAAGATATTGTCGTAGAAATGGGACAGCAATTCAGTAACAAAAAGTTTTGTGCAATAGCAGAACTCAACTTTGGAGGTGATAATTCCATAACCGTGAAGAAACTCGTTACATTTCATGATGGTCATCGTGACTGTGATATGCAGTATGGATGGGGGTTCAATTATTCACCGGGTAGTAAAGATTAATAAAATAAAAAAATTATGGCAATAAAACTTGAAAAAGGACAACGTATCAATCTTGAAAAAGAATCTGGTGCAAAACTCACAAATTTTTGTGTGGGATGTAATTGGGGAGCAATAGAAGTCTCTAAAATGAAAGAGATTGTCGTAAATGAGGGCTTCTTAGGATTTGGACGAAAAACAGAAATGCGTCCTGTAAAAGAAGAAATAGATGTAGATATTGACTTGAGTTGTATCATGCTTGATACTAATGGGAAACTTGTTGATACATTATATTCTCCATTATACAAAAAAGAGTTCTTCACTTCTGCTGGCTTGCCTATAGGAAAAGATTGGTCAACTGATAAAGCTATGTATCATACTCCTGATGATACAGAAGGAGACAAAGGTGGAGATGATGGATTAGACAATGAAATAATAACTGTTGATTTAACAAAAGTAAATCCTCAAATTGACCAAATCTTTTTCTTTCTAAACATTTATTCACCTAAAAACATTGATTTTCAGAAAATTCCTTATGTGGCTATTCGCATGTATGAAGGAACTCCAGAAAAAGTAACATCAGTTTTTGCTCAGTATGATGTTGCAAAGAATGCTCAGTTCACAGAAACCGATGCTCTTATAATGGGAAAACTTTATCGAAGAAGCAATAATTGGAAGTTTGCTGCAATAGGTGATGCATATAGAGATAATAATGATCTTCGTAAAACAATCAAACGAATCATAGAAAACTATTCAAAATAACGAACAATGAGAAGATTACCTGTTTATCTGTTGCTCGATACATCGGGTTCGATGTACGGAGAGCCTATTGAAGCTGTAAAGAATGGCGTTCAGACTTTGATCTCTACGCTTCGAAGCGATCCTTACGCATTGGAAACTGCTTATATCAGTATCATAACATTCAATTCTTCGGCTCAACAAGTAACACCGCTGACAGAATTGGCTGCATTCCAGCAACCTAATATTGATGCGAGTGGTTGTACTGCTTTAGGAGGCGCATTAGATCTTTTAGCCAAGAAAATTGATAGTGAGATTACCAAGACAACCGCAGAAGTGAAAGGTGACTGGCGGCCTTTGGTTTTTATTATGACTGACGGTGTGCCTACCGATGATATGTCGAAAGGACTTGCTGAATTTAAGAAACGCAAATGTGGTATGGTTGTGGCTTGTGCAGCTGGACAAGGAGCAAGTACAGATACCTTAAAGCAAATCACAGAAAATGTGGTTCAACTGGATACTGCGGACAGTGCCACAATCAAAGCATTTTTTAAGTGGGTATCTGCCAGCATCAGTACAAGTAGTAAATCTGTTGAGGAAACGGCGGCAGAAGCTACTACAATGAGTGAACTTCCACCTCCCCCTCCAGAAGTAAACATTGTTGTATAATGGACATTGACCCGAAAGACATTGATAAGTCAAATGCCTTTCGGGTATAAAAACTAAAATCATGAGTAGAAGATTACCAGTATATATTCTTATAGATACAAGTGGTTCCATGAGGGGTGAACCTATTGAGAGCGTCAAGGTCGGACTTTCAGACATGATTGCGTCATTAAGATTGGATCCCTATGCATTGGAAACAGTTTGTGTTAGTATTATTACGTTTGACAGTAAGGTTGAGCAAATTCTTCCTTTGACAGAATTGGAAAATCTCCAGCTACCTGATATTCATGTGCCAGACTCAGGTGCTACATTTCTGGGAGCAGCATTGAATTTGATGTGCCAACGTTATGATGAAGAAGTCAATATGGGATCACGTGAGCAGAAAGGAGATTGGATGCCTATAATGTTTGTTCTGACAGATGGGAAGCCTGCAGATTTAATGGCATATGATGAAGCTATACAGAAAGTGAAACGCCATCAGTTTACTAATATCGTAGCTTGTGCAGCTGGCCCGAAAGCAAAGACAGAACCTTTGAAAAAGCTTACCGACAATGTATTTACGCTTGATACAATGGATAGTAATACATTCAAGAAGTTTTTCCAATGGGTAACTATCAATGTACAACAAGGAGGGCGAACAATGGGTGTGACGGATCAGGTTGAATTACCGCCTCCACCAGCAGAAGTCAACTTGGTAATTTAATAGAAACAATGATATGAATTGCAAATTTGTTGGATATGAATTTAAGACACTTGAAGTCTCATTGGCTCCAAGAGAGGAATTTTATGCAGAACGTGGCAGTATAGTTTATGTAGAGGAATCATTGCAGCGCGAAGTTGAATTTACAAATGGTGGTACCGGTTTAGGAACTATTATTGGTGGAGTGGTTAAATCAGCTTTGTCTGGCGAGTCCATATTGATTATCCGTTTTTCTAATCCAACGAATACGGAGAAGAAACTTGTGTTGTCAGGTTCTTCTTGTGCTTTACTTCCTGTTAAATTACAAGGAGAAAATCTTATATGTCGTCGAGGACATTATGTTGCTTCAACTGGTCGGGTATCCTTGAACCTCAATCTGAATCTCCAAGGTCTACTTGGAGGTATTGGACTATTTCAAAAAATTGAAGGTAATGCAACCGTCTTTCTCAATTCGTTGGGAAATCCCATTGAAAAGCAGTTAAGGAATGGTGAAACTATAGAAGTGGATGAAAATCACATCATTGCCTTACACGGATTTTCTTCTTCACAGATACAGGCAGGATGGTCTGTCGGTAATGTTTTGCGAGGAGAAGGATTAAGTCTTATGAAAATAACAGGACCTGGGAAAATCTATCTCAGTCCTTTACCTATAATTATCAATCGAAATTAAATTAGTATAAAACAATGAGAAGATTACCCGTATATTTCCTTGTTGACGTTTCAGAATCAATGGTTGGTGCCCCTATCCAACAAGTTCAGGATGGCATGAGAATGATTGTACAGGAATTGCGTACAGATCCCTATGCTCTTGAAACTGCGTTTATATCTATTATTGCTTTTGCAGGAAAGGCAAAATGTATTTCACCGTTGACAGAGTTATATAAGTTTTATCCACCTATATTTCCTATAGGTGGTGGCACGTCTCTCGGTGTTGCTCTGAATTTCTTGATGGATGATATGGATAAGAATTTAGTTAAAACCACAACGGAGCAAAAAGGGGATTGGAAGCCGATAGTTTTTCTTTTTACTGACGGTACACCAACTGATAATCCATCTTCTGCTTTTGCTCGCTGGAACAATTCATATCGCAGAAAGGCAAATATTGTAGCCATATCCATTGGAGACAATGTAAATACTCAACTTTTAGGACAAATATCTGACAATGTACTTCGGCTAAATAAGACAGATGATATATCATTCAAAGCGTTCTTTAAGTGGGTGACGGCTTCCATTAAGGCTACCAGTGTATCAGTGACCGATGTAGGAGATGATGATGTAAAATTGGCTTCTACCAATGGTATTAATTTGGAAAAAGTTGATACAACCAAGCCCTGCATGGTGGATGAAAATTATGTAGTATTGCTTGGTAAATGTTCCAATACCAAGAGACTTTATTTGGTTAAATATGCAAAGCATCTTGCTAATATAGAAGGGCTTGAAACTCTGAATATAAAAACAACAGACTTCAAACTCGTGGGAGCCTATCCTATTGATGAAGAAAATTACAATGATTTGAGTGATGGAAAATCGAACCGTAATATCAATACGATGTCATTGCGGGGTGTGCCGACTTGTCCCTGTTGTGGAAATCAGCTCGGAGTAGTAGTTTGTGAATGTGGTAACATTATGTGTTCGGGCGGTCAAACGACAGCTTGTCCTTGGTGTGGTATGGAAGGAACTTTAGGTGAAATTGCTGAAGGAGGAATAGACATTACAAGAGGAAGGGGGTAAAATATGGATATTGATAAAATCATAGACACTCTCATTGGAAATAAAGATGATAAGAAAGTAGAAAATTTTCTCCGTTTTTTGTCAGACAAATTGTGGAATTTATACAATGACTATCTTATGGATAAAATAAAAATGGCAGAGAATAAAATTGTGTGGGATCTTAATATACCTAATGCAAAGGAAAATCAGGAATATGAAGTGACTGTAGATATGCCTGTTTTAGATCCCGATGGATTAGACGGTATGGAGATTGTTCTCGTAAGCGTATCTGGACTCGATAAAAATATTCATGGGTTGAGCCTTGTAACAGCTGCAGATGGGAAGTCTTTTACTATCTCAGGATGCCCGTCTTTGGAATATTTCCGTAAAAATGGTGCAACAGCTCAATCAACATTTGATTTGATTATACGCTATCAGTTTGTAGGTGTGGATATGCCAGAAGAACATCCTATTTTGGAACGGAAAGTGCCTTTCGTAATTAATCAAGATCCTCGTAAATTGTGGAAAGACCTACCTGTGGATTGGGGAAATATGCCTGAACCAAAGTATCAAAATAATGATATTCAGGTAGAGTATATAAAAGTAGAAGCCCTTGCTGACGGAACACCTCAGAAAGATATTGTGGCAGCCAGTAAGCGTGGACGTAGCCATGCACAAGAAGCTAAACCTCGCGATGACCATTTCAAAATGGCTCATATGGACAATGGATGGTATGTTATGGCCGTAGCTGATGGTGCCGGTTCTGCTAAATTTTCACGTGAAGGTTCTCGTATTGCATGTGAGGAATCAGTGAACTATTGTATTGTACAACTTAATGGCAATAAAGATTTTGAAAATGCAATATTGAAATACAACGAACAGATGGGTGACGGCGAAAGCGATGCACGCAAACAAGTTGGAGATCATATATATAAGATTGTTGGAACTGCAGCGTTTAAGGCTCATCGTGCGATTAACGCTGAAGCGGCCACCGTCAACAATCAACCTAAACAATATGCGACAACACTTTTGCTTGTCATTAGTAAAAAATTTTCTTTTGGATGGTTTCTAGCTTCATTTTGGGTGGGTGATGGTGCAATTTGTCTTTATGACAAACATACACATACGGCTAAAATACTTGGTGTACCGGACGAAGGAGAATTTGCAGGGCAGACTCGATTTCTCACCATGCCGGACATTTTCAAGGATGCCAAAAGTTTATACCAGCGACTTCGTTTCAATATAGTAGATGACTTCACCGCTCTTTTTATGATGACAGATGGTGTAAGTGACCCGAAGTTTGAAACAGATGTCAATCTGAACAATCCTGACAGATGGGATGCTTTGTGGAACGACCTTAAAGAGAATGGAGTGGAACTTACTGACGACAACGAATCATCAAAAGAGCAATTATTGAATTGGCTTGACTTTTGGTCGCCAGGAAATCACGATGACCGCACTATTGCCATTTTATATGAGGGTGAAGAGACTGATCCAAAATGTGAAGAAGTAACAGAACAAATGGCAAAAGAAATCTCCGATACAAATGAAACAGGAACTATTTCTTCTGATAAAATCAATGTAGAATCTTAAAAGGAAGAAGTTATGGCTAATATAATTAAACTGACTGCATCCGACGGTTCTACCGTTGAGTTCTATGACGAGATTAAGGCTCAAGGCGGAGTTAAGGATGTATATTTCTCAACCGATAAAACTTATGTTGTGGCATTCTACCGTAATCCTACAAATGCCAACGACAAAGCCCGATTGGAAAACATTGTTGGGGTGTATCGCGAAAAGATTTTCGTTCAGAACTCAGATGGAGATTACTGGAATGACATATTTGCATGGCCTACTAAAATGGTGGAATGGAAAGGACTCACGGGTATTGTTATTCCTTTCTATAACAAAAAGTTCTTCTTTACAGGAATTGATGCCCAATGGCCTTTCATTAAGAACGGTCAGGAAAAGAACGGCAAATGGTTCTCTTCGGCAAAACTCATCAACAAGTTCGTTCCTGCCGATCAGAAAGGTACATTTCTGTCGCGTTTGCATATGTGTTTGAAGATAGCACGTGGTATTCGCCGCATACATGCCGCAGGACTAGCTCATTCGGATCTTTCCTACAATAATGTACTTGTTGACCCCCTTTCTGGTTCGGCCTGCATTATTGATGATGATGGATTGGTTGTACCCGGCAAGTTCCCGCCAGAGGTGGTAGGTACTCCTGGTTTTATAGCACCCGAAGTTCTCGCCACAAAGACACTAAAAATAGACGATCCAAAAAAAAATTTGCCTAAGATTACTACAGACCGCTACGCACTTGCAGTACTCATCTATACTTTTCTGCTCAACCGCCATCCTTTGGACGGTGGAAAAGTGTGGAATATAGACGATCCACAAAAAGACGATGATATGCGTTATGGAGCAAAGGCCTTGTTCATTGAACATCCCACTGATTCTACCAATCGCGTTAAACCTAACCAGCTGGCACCGTCCCAATTGCCACAAGGCGATCCAAATCGGCTCCCCTATACTATTTGTGGTCCGTATTTGAAAAAATTGTTCGACAAAGCATTCATTGATGGGCTGCACAATCCATCTATGCGTCCCAGTGCGGCTGAATGGGAAGATGCACTTATCAAGACATGTGATTTGGTACAGCCATGCCAAAATCCAGATTGTCAGGCTCACTGGTATGTTTTCGACAATACTACCAAGCCTCACTGTCCGTTCTGTGGTAGAGAATATAAAGGACAGCTACCAATTCTTAACTTTTATTATGCACCTGCTCATGGAAAGTTCATTTCGGAAAACTATCGCTTAATGATTTATGATAAGCAGACTCTTTATCGGTGGCACTCCAACAACTTGGTATCAGCAAATGAAAAGACAAGCGATAATGATAAGAAGCCAGTCGGAGACTTTCATTTCCATAATGGACAATGGATACTTATCAATAGGCGTCTCCCTGATATGCGTGACATTACTGAACAAAAAGATATTCCAATCGGCGGATATGTTCCACTTACAGAAGGTCGGCAGATTCTCCTTGACAAAAGTCAAGGAGGTAGATTAGTCATTGTTCAACTTGTTAATAATTAGATTTATGGCTATAAAGGATCAATGCGAACAATGCAAGAAATATAATAGTACTTGTATAGAAAATATAGAATTTAATGGGCAGTCATGTGACCATTATATAAAGCGTATAAATTTGGAGAAAAAAACAAATCAAGTCATACATGACAATGCAAATTTCAATCAACAGGAAAAAGCATCGTGCCCTCAAATAGATTATCCTAATCCCAATGATAACATTCATGGATGGTTAGGATTTCTACTTTTTTCCATTGGTCTTGGTGGTCTGGTAAGTGCTTTATATCCTATACTTACTTATAATATAGAAGAATATGGGAGTCATTTTTTAGCACTTGCAGATGTGTTTTTGGGTATAATGTTATTAGCCTTAGCCATTTACACTATCTATGCTTTCCTCCAAAGAAAGCCAAATGCAGTTTATTTAGCCAAGGTATATATAGCTGCTGTCTTTATATCAAATGTTATAACTCTATTTAGTGGTGAATTTGAGGAATCTGGTATGGGGAGTATGCCTCGTCTTATACGTTCTTTGATATGGAGTATCGTTTGGTTCTTGTATCTGACAACTTCTAAGCAGGTCAATAATATCATTCCAAAAACATACCGTAAAATATATAGTCGTGACTATTATATTACAGCAGCATTTGTTATAGTTCCCCTATTTATGCTTGGCATTGGTATCGCAGATATACAGTCACAATACGATAAAAAAGAAGCTCAATTCATTTCATCGGTAGATTTAGCATATAATGAATACACAGATGGACGCATAGTGTTCACAAAACCTGATGGATTTATATGTGAAAAACAAGAAATAGATGAACCCAAAATCACTCTGTTTGATTTGGAACTTAGTGATTGTGCTTGGGTAAGAATATGCAGCGATTATGATTCCGATATTACAACCGATAATTTCAATTCTTATTGGGAAAATTGGAAAGACTCAGAACTTGAAAAATATTCTTATAAGGAAATCCTAAATGAAAAGCGTTTTGTTAATGACAATCCATATTTTATTAAAACGATTCAATATGAAACAGAAACTCCTATTCAATGGCATTATGTGCTATTATTTAATGAACGAACGGAAAAAGTTTGCGTAGTATCATATTATCAAATTGGGGATGGTTACAACTATCTTGATACATTATTAAAATCCATCCGTTTCTAATGGTATATATTGTACGAAATAATCAAGATTATGGCCCATACGATGAGAATACTCTCTTGTCATATGTAAACAATGGGCAAATTTTACTTCATGACAAAGCTAAAAGTGTATCTACAAATGAAGTAAATACAGTATATTATTTTTTGCATAGGGCTGGATTGAAGCCAAAAGTATCTCATGGTGGCGATTTAATAGCACAGCTACGCAAAATAGGAACAGAACTTATTATACCAAAGAATAGTTTTATCAACAAGCAATGGCTTTCGGAGAAACGCTTGTTAACCTTGGCTATAGTTGGATTGTCTCCTAGTATGTTAATGGTTATACCAATGTGGAATTTTGGCGTATTCTATGCGATTGCTTTGTACTTTTCATGTATATGGGGACTTTTCTTTTATTACCTCTTCAAGACACCGCAAGTATCTATAAAGAATACTATTTCAATATTCTTCTTGACTCAGTTATTCGTATTTGTCGCCTGGGATGTATTAGGTATTCCACGTATAAATCCATTCTATAGATTGATAGATTTATCTTTCCCTTTGAATCTATTTGGATATACCTTGGGAGTCGGTTTAATGGAAGAATTGGCTAAAGCAATTCCTCTGTTTGTTATTTATAGAAAAACAAAAGAACCGTTATTGCCACAGACATTAGTATATTATGGCTTAATGTCAGGTATTGCTTTTGGCGTTTTTGAAGGAGTACAATACCAAATGGAAGTAAATACTCAATTGGATTATACCGGAGCATTTTTTATGAATATAGCTCGTTTAACAAGTCTTCCTTTTCTTCATGCTATTTGGTGTGGTATAGCAGGCTATTTTATAGCCTTTGCAAATTTATATCCCAAATATAGAATATCCTTGTATTTCTTAGCAATTGCAATTCCAGCCATTATTCATGGTTTATATGATACATTCTGTGGAAGCTCATTAGGAATGTTAATAGCATTGCCTATTACTTTTATAGGAGTTATCATGCTTATGACTTACTTAAAACAAAGCGTAAATTATCAATCAAAACTTCGAAATTAATATGGGAAAATGTAAATATTGCCATAGAGATGCGGGATGGTTTCAACATTCGCATTCAGAATGTGAGAAAAAATATAACGACGGGAAATTAAAACTTCGCAATATACTAATGTCTTGTTTCTCTAATCTTCAGGATTTTTATTGTAGAGAACAAGAAATAAATGAAATAATAAGTAGTTCATACATTGATGAAGCAACAAAAGAAAAAATTTTTGTAGATGTATTAGACGATGTAATAGAGAAATATCTTGAAGACAATATTATAAATGATGCAGAAAAACAAAGTGTAGCCCGTTTTATACAATTTTCTCAAATTCCACAAGCGATACTTAACCAGCATCATTCCATAGAAAAAATGTTGCAAGCAGATGTTATTCAGGATATACTGAATGGAAACAAACCATCACCTAAAATAACTATTGCCGGAAACTTTCCATTTATGCTTTCAAGAAATGAAACTATGATATGGTTATTCCGAGACATAATATTCTATGAGCAAAAAATAAAAAGAGAATATGTCGGAAGAAGTAGTGGTATTAGTGTAAGGGTGGCGAAAGGTATTTATTATAGGACAGGAGGCTTTAGGGGACACCCGGTAGAAACTACTTATATGCAGAGGATTTCAGTAGGTAGTGTTTGTCTGACAGATAAACATATTTACTTTTCTTCGCCAGAGAAGAGTTTCAGATTGTCATTTGATAAAATTATAAACATTGATACATATTCAAATGGAGTTGGTCTACAAAAAGATGGGGCAAACAGCAAACCTATATTCTTGGAAGGAATAAATAGTTGGTTTGTGTATAATGTAATAATGAATTTAAGACATGTATAGAGGCATAGATGTAAAATATTACATTTCTGAAATATAGTCGTAACATGACGATGTTATAACCTTGCAACCCTTTAGCGATAGCAATAATGTAAAGGTGTTGTAATGTTTTGGAAATCCAAAAACTCCGTAAAGTTGAAACTAACTTTGCAGCATCAAAAGGAAATCAAATGTATAACAAATAAAATTCGAAGAAAATGAAAAATATTATTTTGACAGCAGCAATTGCTATTTGCGCAACTTTTGGAGTTCACGCTCAAAATATCTACGGAACTTCGTCCAAACGTAATTCAACCTCTTCATTGAGTATCGGCACAACGAATAGTTCTGTAAGATACCAACAGGGATATACCCGAAAGGACGGTACTTATGTACAAGGGCATTACAAGACATCTACTAATACGACTAATCATGATAATTTTTCAACCAGTGGAAATCTTAACACTTTTACGGGTACTATTGGAACCCATGCCCGTGATTACTCTTCCAATGCATACAATTATGGATCAGGTCGCACTATTCATACCGGTAGTCGTGGTGGACAATATTATATAAATAGTAAGGGTAACAAAACATATGTACCTAAGAGAAGATAATTTATTTCATAAAGCATAATAAACGAGGGAAATATGAAAGTAAAATTTTTATATGTTGTGTTTACTATGATGTTATTAGTTGCACCAACAGCTATGGCTCAATCTGTGTATGATTATGAGTATAACAGTCAAAAGAAAAACGCTTCGATCACATTTAGGAACAGTTCAGATTATACAATGACATTGAAGGTTATCTACTCTTTTGGAGGACTATATACGACTGTGTCTTTACCTGCACATTCATCAAGAACGGTAAACTTTAATAAAAGTGGCACATTTAAGCTGAAAATCAAAGCTACATCCTCATACGGACAATCTTCATATCACGATGGGGGAAAGTTCTCTGTAACATCTACTGAAACCGAATGGACGGAAGGAGAAATGGTTTTCAAAATGTCAACATATGGCAGTGGTCTTGGGCCATCTATATCAGCTAAAGAATTTGAAAGTAATGAATAAGTATTAATATTGATATCGTATGAATATGGATTTAGATTTCACCCCCAGTCTTATTAAAAAAGCATTATGGGGAATTTTAACAGTAATATTATTAACGGTAAGTATGGCTTTTATCAAACCTTGGTATAATGTTTGGTCGCAGGAAATGGAAGGTAAAGCAGAATTTGCCAAAGCCGAACAGAATCGTAAAATAAAGATAGAGGAAGCACGAGCAAATCTTGAAGCAGAGAAATTGAATGCACAAGCAGAAATAGAGAGAGCTAAAGGGGCTGCTGAAGCGATTAAAATAGAGAACGGTAGTATTACTCCTACTTACATCCAATATCTTTGGGTTCGCCAACAATCAGATTTGAGCGATAAGACTGTAATATATGTACCAACAGAATCAAATTTACCTATTCTTGAATCTGCAAGAATAAATCAGATACCGAAGAATAATTAATTTATAAAGAATAATATGGAACAAAAACATCATTTCACAGGCTTAACCGATGCCGAGGTGCTCGAAAGCCGTAAAAAACATGGCGCTAATATTTTGACACCTCCAGAGAAAGACCCGTTATGGAAACAATTTCTTGAAAAGTTTGGCGACCCTCTTATCATAATTTTGATGATTGCAGGTGTGCTTTCTATTGGAATCTCATTTTATGAATATTTTGGATTGGGAGAAGGTGGAGAAGTCTTCTTTGAACCGGCAGGAATTTTTGTTGCTATTCTGCTTGCTACTGGTTTGGCATTTTATTTTGAGCTCCAAGCTGATAAAGAATTTACAATTCTTAATCAAGTAAACGATGATGAACCTGTTGAGGTAATCCGTAACGGGAATGCCACACAAATACCTCGAAAAGATGTTGTTGTAGGCGATATAGTCATTCTTAATACCGGTGAGGAAGTTGCTGCTGATGGCGAATTGATAGAAGCTGTACAATTACATTTGGATGAATCCACCTTAACTGGAGAACCTGTATGTGGTAAGAGTATCAATGAAGAAGAGTTTGATAAGAATGCTACTTACCCAACCAATCATGTAATGAAAGGTACAAAGGTAATGGAAGGGCATGGTATATTCCGTGTACTTGCAGTTGGTGATGCAACCGAACAAGGCAAAGTGTTTGAGGCAGCACAGATTGATGACAGTGTGAAAACTCCGCTTAACGAGCAACTTGACGGATTAAGTGCTTGGATTACCAAATTGAGCTATGGTTTTGCTGCATTGATTATAATTGGACGTATTGCAGGTTATTTAATCAGCAACGGAACAGATTGTTTTGGCTCAATGGAACAAATTGCTCCTTTTATAGCATATGTTCTACAAACATTGATGATTGCCGTTACATTGGTTGTTGTAGCGGTACCTGAAGGGTTGCCTATGGCTGTTACACTCTCATTGGCATATTCTATGAGAAGAATGCTTCGAACAAATAATCTTGTTCGTAAAATGCACGCTTGCGAAACAATGGGAGCAACTACCGTAATTTGTACAGATAAAACAGGTACACTGACTCAAAATCAAATGAAAGTGGACGATATAAAAGTTTATGCAGATAATATTTCCGATAGTGTTATCAACGAAGGAATGGCAGTAAACTCCACCGCATCTATTGATTTCTCAGACGTCAAGAAACCTCAAGTACTGGGTAATCCGACAGAGGGGGCATTACTACTTTGGTTAAACAACAAAGGGGTGGACTATCGTATGCTGCGTGAAAGTGTAAATGTTGTACAAGAACTTCCATTCTCTACTGAGCGTAAATATATGGCTACTGTTGTTGAATCTGCTGTCATACCAGGCAAGAAAATACTTTATGTGAAGGGTGCTCCGGAAATAATCTTTGACTTATGCAAAGTCACCAATGTAGATAAAACTATTGTTGATAAGCAGTTAATTTCCTATCAGGAACGAGCCATGCGTACACTTGGTTTTGCCTATCAAGTGTTGGAAAACGATAATGCTGTGATTGAAAATGGCAAACTGGTTGCTACATCACTTCATTTCATTGGTATTGCTGCTATTGCAGATCCTGTTCGTGTAGATGTCCCTGATGCAGTAAAAGAATGTTTGGATGCAGGTATAAACATAAAGATTGTAACTGGTGATACTCCGGGTACGGCAAAGGAAATAGGTCGTCAAATAGGTCTTTGGACTTCTACAGATACAGAACGCAACATCATTACTGGCCCCGATTTTGCTGCACTTACAGAGGAACAATTGCTTGACCGTGTACAGGATCTAAAGATTATCGCCCGCGCACGTCCTATGGACAAGAAACGGTTGGTAGAAGCCTTGCAAAAGAAAAATCAGGTAGTAGCTGTTACTGGTGATGGAACAAATGATGCACCTGCATTACATACTGCTCATGTGGGACTGTCAATGGGCGATGGTACATCTGTTGCCAAAGAAGCATCTGACATTACCATCATCGATAACTCATTCTCAAGCATTGGTAAGGCTGTGATGTGGGGACGTTCACTCTATCAAAACATTCAGCGTTTCCTGTTATTTCAACTTACTGTAAATGTAACAGCTTGTTTCTTAGTTCTTTGCGGCGCATTTATGGGAACAGAAAGTCCATTGACTGTAACTCAAATGTTGTGGATAAACCTTATTATGGATACTTTTGCAGCAATGGCATTGGCATCACTTCCTCCTTCAGAGAGCGTAATGCAGGACAAACCCCGCGACCGTAATGCTTTTATTCTTAATAAATCAATGATTGCTAACATTATCGGTGTAGGTGGATTCTTTTTTGCAATGTTACTCGGTTTGCTTTATATATTCCAACACGCAGACATTCACCAACTCACAGATTTGTTATCACTTCAATTGGGTGAAAAAGGCCATGTATCTACGTATGAGTTGACTCTGCTCTTCACTATTTTTGTGATGACCCATTTCTTCTATCTCTTCAATGCGCGTGCATTCGAGACTGGTCGTAGTGCTTTACATTTCAAAGGTTGTAAGGGATTACTTATCATTGTGGCTATTATCATGATAGGGCAAGTGGCAATGGTGGAAATACCTGGTATTCAACAATTCTTCAATGTTCAAGGATTGAGTTTGCAAGATTGGATAATTATTATTCTTGGTTCCTCCCTTGTACTTTGGGTACGTGAAGGATGGCATCTGATAACTAAGCGATAACTAAATATTACGGGTTGGAATAGCTCCATACATCATACCGGGGTTATTCCAACCCTTTAATTTTATCTAAATATGGTAAAAATCAAATACAGGCATTCCTGATTCTCCTCCTTCATGGAAAAGAGCTATTGGGTATTGCATAAGCAAAACAAAGATATGGAGCAAGATAACTATAATCTTCAACGCTTTATAGAAGCACAGGATTTGATATATCCAATAGTTCTCAAAGAGTTACAGGAAGGCAGGAAACGAGGGCATTGGATGTGGTATATCTTTCCGCAACTCAAACAGCTCGGGTATTCTTTTAACTCAAAGTTTTATGGAATATCCGGAATAGAGGAAGCTACTGCATATTTAGGAAATCCAGTTCTCGCCCAACGGTTAAGAGAAGTTTCAGAAACAATACTTCATCTTTCTACCAATGATGCTGTTGAAGTATTCGGAGGCATTGACAGCCGTAAACTCTGTTCCTGCATGACGCTCTTTGACATCGTTTCGCCTGATGAAGTCTTTGCCCGAATTATAGACAAGTATTTCAATGGGCAGCAAGACAAATGTACAATTAAAATAATCAATCATTTGAGTACATGAAACACCTTCTCTTATTTCTCGCTTTATTTGCAATACTCAGTGGCTGTCGCCATGTAAATAAAACAGATTTTTCTCATGAAGAGAAAAATAGTGTGTATTATTGGAAAACAGTATTTGCACCGGATTCGTCCGATTTCGCATTCATGCGCAAGCACGATATTGGACGTATTTATTTGCGTATGTTTGATGTGTCGGTTGATAACGTTGGTACGATTGACGGAAACCGTACTGTGCCAAATGCCACTATGAGGATTCCGGAAAAGACTTATTATATATTAAACGATTCTTTGGGCTTTATAGAATTTGTTCCTGTGGTGTATATTACATTGGATGCAATGAAAGATGCAAAAGGACATGAAGGACAGTTGGCCCAAAATATCGTGACGCGCGTCAAGAATATGTGTTCATATAACGGATTGTCAAATGTGTCCGGCTTACAGTTGGATTGTGATTGGACAACTTCTACTGAACGTTCGTTTTTTGCGTTATGTGATTCTGTCCGACATGAAATCCGCAAGCAGAACCTGACTTGGAATCTTAATTCGACAATCAGACTACATCAACTGGCACAGAAGGTTCCACCGGTTGATTACGGTGTGCTGATGGTTTATAATACCGGAGATTTCAGTGACCCGGATGCGGCAAATTCCATCTTAGACCCAAAAGATATAAAGCCATATCTGAAATATCTGAGCGATTATCCATTGCACCTTGATGTAGCCTATCCCACCTATTCATGGCAGTTGTTGTTTCATAAACGCCAGTTTGTCGGTCTGTTGAATGGGATAAACGTACAGGATTCCACTAAGTTCAAAAACACTAAGAATCATCATACTTACCAATGTCTTGAAGATATTCCTTATAAAGAAATGATAATCCGGAAAGGAGACGAGATTAGAGTAGAAACCTCCAAATATCAGGACATAATAAGCGTAAAGTCCATGATAGAGCAAGAGCTATCCAATAATCCGTACAGTAATATTTTATATCATTTCGATTTACGCAATCTCTCAAAATATACAGACGATGAAATCAAAAAAATACTCTCTACTTCTGAAGTTAAGTAGCATAGTAATAATAGTATTTTCCGTATCATTCCATGCCAATGCTTGCGGTCCGTATCCTCCGATAATACCAACACCCAAGTTCTTCACATCCAATTGGGACGGCTTGCTTACTAAAGACTTTTACAAGCAGGAGAACTTGCGGTTGTGGCAAAAACTTACTTCTGAAAGAATACCATTAAACGACATTGAGCAGGCGGTATATAAAGATAACAGTGATACAGTCAATGATATAATGTTCAGTTATGACGAAAGTGTAAGCACGGATAATTTATTCTATATCTATCTGAAAAATACTCACGATTCGGAATTAGCTGATTTTTTGAGTACAGCCAAAGAGTTGGAAAAACGCAGAAATGAAATCAATTCACCGTGGTACTACCCATCATCCAGAGATTCAAGTGATGTAACAGGTGATTTCCAGGATATAATTGACAAGTGCAAGAGTTACACCGGAACCCGCATCAAGGACCGTTATGCCTTGCAAGTGGTACGGGCACTTTTTGCTTCACGTTGTTACGATAAATGTGTGGCATATTTCAATGAGGCTTTTCAGGAAATTTCTGATGACAACCTGTTCAAGCGTATGGCACAGGGGTATGTAGCCGGATGTTGGTACCGGCTGGGAAATGTTGATATGGCAAATGAATATTTCGCCCAATCTGGTGATTTTTATTCTATCAAAACCGACAATCCTGTTGCGTTCATGGCAGAACGCAATCCAGACAACCCGGAATTATTATCATACATCCAGACTATCTCAAATGATTCTGCCGAGTTTTGTGCAATAAAATCTGTTGCAGAAAATGTGCTAAGCAAGAAGAAAGTAAACAATCGTGGTGACTGGGAGTTTGCTTTGGCATATATGTACGGAGAGTTTTACTCTGACAGTCGCAAAGCCTCGCAGTATATCCGTAAGGCTTTGCGGCACACGTTTTCATCAGACGATTTACACGACCATGCCCGTGCCTATCGCATGAAGATAGATGCAGAGAACGATGATAATTCATCACTTTTGTCTGATTTGAAATGGATGGAATCAAAGATTGACATATTTTTGCCAGATGCTGTGGAATGGAACAGAATGATGCAGAACATAGTTTATGCCAGCCTGATTCCGAACTTGTGGAATAATAAGGACTATACTACAGCTATATTACTATGCGGTTATGCAGACAATCTGCTTGCCACCAAGCAACGCCATGATGAAATAGAGACAGATTATACATGCGCTTTTTGGGGAGGAGCTACCCAAACACAGACAATTGAAGAAATGAGAAGAAGTGAACGATTTTGGAATACGCAAGATTACAGTTCTCTTTCTTTTCAGTTGATGGGGTCTCTTTCGTCCAGTCAACTTATAGACGTGAAGCGGGGTATTGCTTCTGAAAATAAATTGTTTACTTATCTGAAAAAGTATATCCGGCACGATTCAGACTATTTCAATGAACTTATAGGGACTCTTGCCCTCCGTGAGGAAAACTATCAAAGGGCTGTCGGATATTTTACCAGTGTTTCTGATGAATATTTGCAAGCCATGAATGTATATAAGGGAGGCTATCTTAATCGGAATCCTTTCTATGCTTATCCGGACAGATGGTCTAAAAGCGGAGAATGGGAATGGGAGGCACAAACTGTCAATAAACCATTGCAAGACTCCCAAAGAATTAAATACAGGTTTGCCAAAAGAATGTTGGAATTGCAAGACCAGATGAAATACGGAAAGACTGCCGACATACGAGGTATGGCACGGTTCAAATATGCCATAGGCCGTCGTAATTCTTTTGAAGAGTGTTGGGCTTTAACCCAATATTGGCGTGGAGAATATATCGGCTTGTTTGAGCCTCGATTGGATTATTGGTCAATTGATTATATAAAAGGTTATGATGACATCCTATACGATTACAAGCATTCTGTCGGGCATAAAAAAACAGAAGAAATCTATCAGGCAGAAATTAAAAAGGCTTTGGAAATGTTCCAGTCTGAGGAAGCTAAAGCCGAAGCAGAATATATATTGGGTAATCTTCGCACAATTATAAAGTGTTATGGTAATACCACTACTGCACGATACATCAAGAAGTCTTGCGATAATTGGCATTCCTGGTTATGATGTAAAGGCACTCCGTTCCACGCTTCCCAGCGTAGAACGGGGTTCGGAACATATATCAGAAATCATGCTGTTTTTCTTGCCTCCAGGAAGCGGTGTGCGTTATCATTGACCAATTTGACAATTCGTTCGTGATATTCCGTGTTGGAGTTGCACACTCCACGGCTCTGTATCACCTTACCCTCTTTCAATGAGAACTCCACGGTCTCTATGCGGTTGCCTTGTCGGTCGTGTGCCGAAAGGATAATGCTGTCCGTCTTTGCATAATATTCACACTGGAACACACAATGGTGCATGTGTTCGCCCTCCTCCTTGTAGGCTTCAATGGTGTCAAGCACGGAAATCTCAATGTCGCTGTCGCTGATGACAATCCCGAAGAAACAGGACTTGTCCCTGTAAAACTCGGCTTCATGCTCCTTGGCTCTCTGCATCCGCTCCCTGTTCCTGCGCCTCTCCTCCATGCCGTTTACTTTGGCCAGCCACCTGTCATGCTCGGCTTTGAGGTTTATCGGGCAGATATACCTCGGGCTGCGTGTGTCCTTTCCGCACCGTTCAAGCAGACGGACGGTGTCGCACCACATGCTGTAATCAACAGGCCGGTAATGATGCCGTGATGCAACCTTGTATGACTGCCAGCACCTGTCCAGCTCGAATGTATTGCTGACGAAATAGGCAACCGCCTTGCGGTCTTTGGTTTTCATCATGGTTTCGATGCGGTGGTCTGACAAAAGAGCCTTTGCAAGACGCATGGGGTGGCAGTCGGGAAGCCTGCCTCTCATGCCGTTGCGTCTCAGTCCTGCCGTGACTGAATAACGGGGATAGACATACGTGTTTGAGATAACCCAATGCACATCGGACATTTGCCTTAACTCAATATCGGTCATCCAGTTGAAGCTGTCCTGATAATAGCCTATCGTCCTCGCCCTTGAAGTGACGGCAGTCTTTCCGTCCCCACCAAGCCACAGACGGCACACCTCCCAACAGGTAGTTCTCATTGGCTCGCCTTTCCTGTAACAGACATTCAGCAGGAACACACGCTGCACCTGCAACCCGTCAATGGCTTCAAGAGTGGAAAAATAGCTTGTCTCCCTGCATTTCCGTTTCATCGTGTCAGTAACCTGCAAGCGGTGTCCGCAATGGGGGCAGCGTACAGACTTTCCTTTTCCCTTGTAGTCAAACTTTCCTCCGCAATCGCTGCACGTGCATTTGTGGCCGGAAGTGCGGAAAGCAATATGCGATACCACGTTTTTGACAGCCCACTCCACGGCTTTCGGGCTGATGGCGGACAGCCCCTCGTTGGAGGCTGCCACCGTCTTTTCAAATTTCGTTCTCGGTTTCATGGCTCAAAAATCAAAAAGTGAGAGTTCGGGTTGTTTGGGTTCGGGCTTCTTTGCAGCCTTGGGCTTGGAGTTGCGTTGCTGCAACTTGCGCATTTCCTCGTCCTGGTAGCGTTTGAGCGCAATGGCTCGCTGTTCCGCCTTTTCCTCCTCGGTCAGTTCAATGTGGTGATTGACAACGACCGAGCAGTTTATTGGCTTGCCGATGTCCAGTGTCGGCTCGTCTATCGCATGGACTGCCATGGAATAGATTTCCTCGTCTGCAAAGCCACAACAGCCGGATTTCTGCACTTCGTTGAGTATGAACGTAACCACATCGTCAATGGTGCGTGTCGTGGTCTCGTATTTGGCACGGAAGAGTTCGTCCTCTTTTGCCCTCTTGTCAAGATAGTTCCTGATGATTTCCTTGAAATGTTCCGTTCCTTTCATGATGTTTCCGTTTTAAGTATTAGAAGCGATAGCCGATTACCGCCCCGATATATAGTTTTTCCCCTGCTGCAAGCGTTTCAACCAACCGCATGAGTTCCCTTGACCGTTCAGCCGTTCCGTGTCCGTCACAAAACTCCGTGATGAAAAGGCAGTCCGTGGCGAGCGGATTGAGTATGGCTTTCTGAAGGTGGTAGGCAGTCCCTGCCCATTCCATGATGTTCTTCTCGGTGAGTGCGTCCGTCCGTTTGCGGATAAGGTCAAGATAAGTCTTTCGCCACTCCGTGAAGCCCCCGTTATAGGCCAGCGTCTCGTCCGCATTGAGGGTAAACATGCCCTCGGGCAAAATGCGCCCCGCAAGGTTCTTGATTTCCCTTTTGCGGTCTTCGTTGTCAATCTCGCAGGTGTAGTCCATAAAGACCATGTCGCCCTGTCCCACGTGTTCGATGCCGATATACTCCCTTTTTTCTATTGGTCTGTTGCTGAGTTGAAAAATAGTGCTAAACATAATTTTAATATATTTATGTAATTCTTAATTCTTTTCCCTCTTGTCTGAAGCCTTACGGCTTCTCGCATCCGGGGGATTTTTACGATACTTACCCACACGGAGGGCTTGAAGTGGCAAAAGGCGGACATGGCAAGCGGAAAGCGGACGGAATACCCAATTTGGCACAAATTGCGGAAGGCTGCCGGTCGTTTTCCGTGCGGCCAAGCATAGCGGTGTTTGCCGTCGCCACGGCCCTCCGTTATTTTGTATCGGAAAATCCACGGATGCGCCAAGCCTTGAGGCAGACAGGGATGTACTTGTATTCATTCAGTTAATGACGGCACAAAAAAATCCCGACACCGACGTGCCGGGACTCTGAAAGTGTACATAAAATTAAAGTATGCTTAAACCAATGGGATCTCAAACGACTTGATTACGCAACGGGCCTCCTTGTCAAGAATGAACCAGTATTCGGAGCGGTAGGGTTTTCCTTCCGCCGTTTTCGCCTCGAACTCAATCTTGACTTTCCACCCGTTGAAAGGTTTTAGGGTCTTGCCGTTCTGACCACCGGGAATTGTGAGCGACCGCAGGACGGCCATAGCTTCCATCTGCCGCTCCATCAGCCCGGCCATATCCCTGTTGTCCGGGTTAAAATTCTCCAGCCCATTCGTCTCTTTCATTACTTTTTCGTTGATTTTCATCATCGCCATGGAGAGTGCCATCTTTTCCTCCATGTTCACGTACTCCCTGCCGAAGACGGAATCCGCCTTGCTGATACCGATGACCCTGACGGATTCGGGGTTGTCCACCGAGGCTTTCAGCGCAAGCTCCGCCACCTCCACGGCTCTCTTGCCGGGGTTGTCTGGCCGGAACATGAAATAGAACACGCCGCCCCAGAAGAGGATGCCGGTAATCAGTATCACAATTAATAACGTACCCTGTCTCATACCTTGATGATTTGAAGTTTGTCGGGAGACACTCCGAGCCGCTTACGGTACACGGTGCCGTCCTCCCGGTACATTTCCAGTTCGGATGCCGTAATCTGTTTCTCGCACAGCTCTTTCGCCTCGTCGAGTGTAAGCTGGTGCCCTCCGATGTTCCTCCAGATGGAGAATGAACACGGTGCGGATTCGTTGTTGTAGTTGGAGCAGTTGAACGCCCGGCTTCCGACACGTATCTCTCCGCCGCAGTGCGGGCATTTGCCGATGACCGGCTGCATCGGCACGCTGCCGTCGTCCGCCAGCTCCAGCACGGTCGGGAACGCCTTGCCCTCCTTGGAGGTGAAGCCGTCCAACAGGACATGCCGTTTCTCCAGCAGTTCCGTGATTTCCGCATCGTTCATCTTGCGGTTGCCGATGATGCCGTTGATGTTCAGCACGCAGGACGGCTGTTCCCCGATGTTATGCTCGCAGCGGTAGCCCTTGCAGGTCTTTACCACGTTCCCGCCGCACAGGGGGCAGCGTCCGATGATTCTTTTTTCAGTTTCCATGATTGTTGATGTTACTTTGTTATTTTTTTATCTTTTCAGAAACCCCGGTTCCATTCGGCCACGATGCCGCCGACGATGTTCTTGCCGGACATCACGCTTGCCCAGCTTTCCGGGTCGAGCGAGAACCAGAGGTCGTTCCACGAGAGCGTTCGCACCTGCCATGCCAGTATGAACAGGTCTGTGTTGACGGCCTCCAGCCTCGTCACCACCTCGTTGGCGATGTAGTAGCGTTCGGAGGAACTCAACAGGTTCACCTTGTGCTTCCCGTTCTTGCCGTCCGTGCCGCCCACGTCATAGCTTCCCGATGTCACGAGCTGTTTCATGAACGGGTAGAGTGCAGCCATCTGCGTGGCGGCATCCGCCAGCTCGTCCGACACCAGTGCGGCGATGGCCGTGCCCTTGAGGTTTCCGCCCACCGATTTCAGGAGCAGGTCGCAGTTCCTGGGGATTTCCGTCGTCACCAGTTCCCCTGCACGTTTGATCTGGTACAGGTTCTGTACCGCACCCTGGGCATTGGAAAGGTATTCCAGCATTTTGTCCTCCACGTTATGTACCCGGTCAAGAGCCACTGTTACGGCGGTCTCTGCCGCAATGATTTTCTCCTGCCTTTCCTTGCGCTTCTTGTGGATGCTTTTCAGCTCGGCTGTCTGCGCGATGACCGCCCCGGTCAGTGCCGGGTCGGTCTGCTGGGCGAATACCGGCAGATTTCCTGTCATGCAACCGCAAATGACGGCGATTATTTTCAGTTTCATTTTCAATGATTCCATATACCTTACATTTTAAGTCCAGTATTCCGATATTCGGCCAGCTTCCGTTCCCGGTCATCCTTGTTGGGGGAAAGGACTGGTTGTAAAGGCCTGTTCATCAGGCAGTCGTTCCAGTCCTTGAAAGCCTTGGGAGGCAGCCACTGTCCCATGCGGTAGCGGATGCCCAGACGCTCGCCGGCCTGTGCCGTAAGGGAGCGTTCCGTGTCCAGTGTGAAGGATTTTCCTTTCGCCTCTATCCGTATGCCGTCCTCCGCCTTATGGATTTTCATCGGGATATTTTCCAGAAGGGCCATCATGCGAAGCCCGTAGATGCGCCCGGCAAGGTCGTTGTCGAAACAGTCGAAGGCACGGGCATGGGGAAAACGCTCCATGACACCGGTTATCTGCCTGTCCGAGAACGTGCCGCCGAGCGACACCAGTGCCACTTCCGCATTTATCCGTGCCCGGTTCACCTGGTAGAATGCCATCGCATCGAAAGCGGACTCACAGAAGAACACGCTCCGGACCGCCTCACGGTTGCCGCCCGTCAGGTCGGCCACCCATGCCGAGGAGGAGGAATCGGTGCCGGCCGCCTTGGACTTGTAGCCGCTGTGCCCCCGTATCTCGTAGCCCCTGACTTCATCATTTCGTGCGTCCGTGTAGGGGAAACCGATGTTGTAGCCGTCGAACTTGCCGTTCCGGCGGTCACGTATGAGGCAGACGAACGGAGAAAGTTCCCTGACCGTCTCGGCGGAAATGCCCCTGAGGGCGAACAGTCCCGGTGTCTTCTCCGTATCGACAGGCTTCACCTCATACCGTGAACTGTCAAATACGGCAGTGTGCATGGCGGATTTCACATACTCGCGGTCTTCCCGGTATTCGGGTTCGGGCATGTTGGCAAAGCGTGCCATGACCTTGGCGATTTTCTGCCACTCGTCCTTGCCCGACACCGTGAAGGAGGAAAGGTTCTCCCGTATGAGCGTGACCACATCGCCTTTCGAGCCGTTCCTGCGGAAGAACGTCTGCGCCGCCTTGTCGTTCGGGTGGCTGACGATGATGGTGTCACGCCTGTCCCTGCCTTCGCCCAGCACCAGCTCGATGTACCTTCCCACACCGGCCTTGCGGTCCAGACGGTAGCCCAGGGCATAGGCGATGTCGTCAATGCCCACACGGGATTTCAGTTCCTTGAAGTTTACCTTGTAGTCCGTCATAAGCCCGTCCGTATTACGGTGATATTCATATTCTTGTTAAATGCTGATTCCCGTACCGGCTTTCTGCGTGCGCTGCATGACCGCCAGTTCCGGCCCGTAGGTCTTGCGTGCCGTCATGTTCAGGAACGCCGCCTTGTCCTTCATGTCGGTGAGCTGGAAGAAGGTTTTTGCGGTGTCTTTCGACACTTTCTTCAGTCCCAGTTCCACCCCGTCGTAGGAGGCGCGGATGGCATAGTCACCGGAGCGTGTCTTGACGATGGCCGCATTCTTGAAAGGCACCTCCTCACCGGCATCCAACGGGGCCAGTGGGTCGTTCTTGGCCAGGTACGGCTGCTCGCCGAGTGCCAGCCGCTGCTTGTCCACGTGGTCGAGAATCAGGTCCGACGCCTTGTTCACGTCCGCCATGACGGAGACGATGAATTTCGGTTCCTGTTTCAGCGTGCCTATCCACGAGTCCAGGTAGGCGGCGGAGTTGTCGGTCACTTTGGAGTCAAAGCCCATGGAGTGGCTGATCATGGCAGCCGTGAGTTCGGCCACCAGCTCCTCCTTGGCGTACTTCGGGTCGCCGAAGCGTCCGCCCGTTTCACGGTTGAGCCGTTCGGGTGTCATGGTGGAGTGCGTCATCTCGTGCAGCATGGTGGAATAATACTCCATGCCGCCCCGGTAAGTCTCCTCCGGCGAGCTGCCGATGTTGAACTGCGCCTTCATGGGCACCACGATACGGTCCTGCGAGGGAGAGTAGAAAGCCCCGTCCACACGTTTGTCCGCCTGTATCGGGCAGAGCCACTGCTGCGTCTGCACCATGCGGTCGAGGGCGGCATGGGCGTACATTCCCTCCGTGTCCCGGAGTTCGGGCACCTTGAACCTGTCAAGGAGTTTCTGCATCCTTTCCGGCTGCATCTCGGCCAGGTTGGTCTGCGCCACGTTATAGACAGGGAAGGACTTGACGAACGGGATGGCCTCCAGCCCCTGCCGTTCCTCCTTCGTCATGGCACGGTACTCGTCGGAGCTGACGCGCCTGCCGTCCCTGTCCTTTACCAGCATGTCCCAGTACACCACGGGGAAGGCTTTCTCGCCTTTCAGGACATGGGCTTTCAGGTTATGGGCCTGCTTGAAGGTCAGATAGACCGGGAGCTGATACCCCATGGCGGCCGTGTGCAATTGCAGGAAGAAAGAGTTGGAGCCGGAATAGTTGCGTCCTCCCACGTTCTGCGGCAGCCCGGCATAGCCCGACTCGCCGCCTATCCAGCCTTTCTTCCAGCCGGTTTCCTTCATCTGCCGCATACGCTCGATCATCATTGCCGTAAACCGTTCCAGAGCTGCCTGGCCGGAACCGCCCGATGACGACAGTGAGTTAGTTCCATATGCCATAGTCCTCGTCGTCCGTTAGCTGGCGGTCCATCCCCTCGGTGTCCGTCTGTTCGACATAAAACTCCGCCGACTCGTCCGACGGGTCCGTACCGTGGGCACGGCACCAGTCGAGGTAGTCCTGCGCGTTCTCTCCCTCCATGACAAAGCGGAGGAAACCTATCTTGCCTTCCTGGAGGAGTTCCACCAGCTCCTCGTGTCTCATTGCTTTTGACATAATCGTTTACTGTTTTTAATGTGATATGAATTATTAATTACTCTTTCTCATTCAGTTACATTTTCATGGAAGCTGATTTTTCCACCCTGGCGGTGTTGCCCGCCAGCATATCGGTGATTTCCGTGTTCAGGTACTTGGCCGCTATCTGCTCCCGTGTGGCGGTCTTGGTCTTGAAGAGCGAATAGCCGTCGTCGAAGGAGATTTCATGCCGGGAGGTCTTGCCCCTGTCGCCCATGTCCACCGACACTTTCCACTTGTTGTCGGCATGGTCCTTGGCCACACGGACACCCTTGGGGTCGATGCCTTCGGGAAGCCGGTATTTCTCGTAGGCGGATTTCAGGTGCAGCCGTTCGCCGAAGTTCCTCTCCAACAGCTGCTCTGGTGTCATCACCCGGTCGAAGTAGGCGTTCAAATCCTGACGGGAGGCGACGGCCGACATCTTGGTATCGCCGACCTGCGCGTAAAACTTGTACTTGCCGTAATCGGGACGCTGCTCGTCCTTCTCCTTGTACACGTTGAACTTCTCCACCGTGACGCTGCCCTCCGGCCCGTCAATCGACTTAGGCATCCGGAAAGCCTCTTCGGGCACTTTGGGCATGAGCTTGGTCGGGTAGTAGCGTTCCATCAGCTGGGGTACGGTCATCTCCTTCTTCTGGTAGGCGGCAAGGTCAGCCGCATCCATTTTCTGCGGTTTCAGCTGCTGCCCGTCAATCTTGGCTGTAAAATACCAGTCTTCCGGGTTGTCCTTGCTCTGGTAGGCATGGCCGTGCGTCACTTTTTCACCGTTGGCCGTCACCATCTGCGGTTCACGGGGTTTGCGCTCCTTCCCGGCTTCGACTTTCGTCTCGGCCTTCTTCTCGTCGGCAGGTTTCTCCACGGCAGCGTTTCCCACTGTCTTGGCAGGCTCTTCCTGCGTAGCCTTCTCTTTCTTTTTCTTTGCCATAGCTTCATTGTTTGGAGTTATTTCTTCTTGCGTTTTCGCTTTCTTCATCAGCTTCGGGTCTTCAATCGCATCACAGATGGCGACCCTTTGCCCCGAACGGATCAGTTTGGGCAGATACGTGTCCAGGGCATGATGGGGAAACCCGGCCAGCTTGACAGGCTCTTTCTCGCCGGGAATGATTTTCTCCGAAATCTTCAAGGCAAGCAGTACGGAAGCCTTGACGGCATCCTCCCTGTACAGCTCATAGAAGTCCCCGTTGCGGAAAAGCAGCATCGCGTCCGGGTGCTTCTTCTTCAATGCGTCAAACTTTCCGAGAAGGGTGGTATCCTTGTCTGTATTCTCTTTCTTGGCCATGGGAAACTGGTTTTAGATTTTGAGACCCTTGGATTCTTTCGGGGAGGAATGGAACTTCAACGCCCGCTCCTGTGACTGACGGTCAACCACCTTCAGGTATTCCCAGCGGTTTTTGTCCGTCATCACCAGTCCGAGGTATTCGGGATGCCGTTCGTCATAGCGGAGTTTCTGCTGCCGTTCCCATTCTTTCAAGTCGCCCTGTATCACCTTGAACCCCTGCGGTTCTTTAAGGTCCACGCCGACGGAGACCTTTTCACCGCCCACGTTCAGCTCCACGGGCTTTCCCTCACGTACCTGCTGCTTCTGCTGTGTCCCCAGTTCGATGTCATTCACCTTCTCCATGTCCTTCAGCTTCTGTTCAATCTGAACATCAGTTACCCGTCGGTGTATGACGGACTTCGTTTCGGGATCAAGCTGGAGATACTGCCGTGTCTTCTCGCCGTTGATTTCCACGGCTTTTTGGATGACTTCACCACTATTGAGCCTTGCGGCTTCCTGTTCCGTCAGTCGGAGGATGCCGCTACGTTCCGCTTCGAGAGCGGCACGGACAGGATAGGCCATGAGTACGGGATTGCCGTTCTTGTCAGCGGTCATCTGCAGTTTGAGCGGTAACGTGATCACGTCACCGTTTCGGGCACTTATCGACACCTGCATGAGCGGTGTGACCTCGCCGGAAACAAGCCTGTCCTTCACTTCCTGCGGCAGAAGGTCGGCCTTTTCCCGGTCGATGCCCAGTGCTGCCAGTCTCTCGTATGGCAGCGGTTCGGGTTGATTTCTGTTGTGCATTTCCATTTTATGGTTGTTAAGCTGTTAATTTTGCGGCCGTGGCCGTCTGATTGCCACAAATTTATCCGCATCAAATCCCTGAAACAGAAATGCGCAACACTATTCTTATAGTATTCATGCTGACGCTCATGCCGGTAGCGGCATCCGCCCAGTTCTATACGATTACAAAAGAGTCGAAAATCATGCCTCCTTTTGTAAGAGATACCATTGAATATGTTGATAATAAATGGAATACGGAGGCTGGTTCAATAAATTCATTGGCTAAAGATACATTGAACCTTACAGTTGTCGGTCAGGAAAACAGTAACAGGAAAAGCCGAAACAGTGACAAAAGCACGTCCCAAAAGTTAAGCGAGATAAAGCCGGATAAAAAGCTTCCCGAACTTACTATCCCTAATCTCTATGAGGAAATTCTCCGTAACGGTATTCGTCATCCGAAAATCGTGCTGGCGCAGGCCATCCTCGAAACGGGCTGGTTCCGCTCTGCCGTATGCCGGAACAAGCACAACCTCTTCGGGCTGACCAATCCCCGTACAGGGAAATACTATGAGTTCGGGCATTGGACGGAGAGTGTCCGGGCTTATTACACGAAAGTGCAATACAGGTATAAGGGTGGCAATTATTTGCTATGGCTTGATGAAATTGGATATGCGGAAGACCCCGGGTATATTCGCTCCGTTATTCGTGTACTGAAACAACTTTAGGTAGGAAAAGAACAAATCAAAAATGCAAAAAGCGAAGCTTATGTAGGACAAGATAACTTTTTTGTACAGACAAGAAACATGAAATCAACAGATTATCGTGTGGAAATCGTGTGGAAATCTATTAAATGTTTTGCAAATCAAAATTGTTTTATTACCTTTGCGGCATTAGAACCTGCCAAGCCTCTTTACAATGCTCAAATCGGCGGGTCGTTTTTTTATTATACCTATATGAAAACAAGTTTTGCCAAACCATATTCTTCCCCGGCAGAGATTGCTCAAATTCTAAAATCCCGTGGTATGCTCATGGACGATGATCAGAAAGTGGAAAATTATTTGATGAATATTGGTTATCATAGGCTTACTGCATATATTTTCCCCTTTTATCGGATTCCAAAGAGTGATAGGGTCTTGAAGGAAGGCATATCTTTCCGGCAGATACTGACCTTGTACCGATTTGACAAGAAACTGCGTATTCTGCTTTTCAATGAAATTGAAAAGATAGAGGTTGCTATACGAAGTGTATTGGCCAATATAGGATGTCAGGAATTAGGTGATAAGTATTGGATTACCAAATCCGAATACTTCGCTAACCCTGACAAGTTCAACCAGACTTTGGCAATCATAGAAAAGGAGTTGGTATCGAGTAAGGAAGATTACATAGAGGACTTTCGGCAGAATTACATTGAAGACTATCCTCCGGCATGGATGATAACTGAAGTGCTTTCATTCGGCAACCTTAACTATATTTACTCAAATATAGCGAGTAACAAACTGATGAAGCGTATTGCCGGTTATTTTGGGTTGAAACCACAGGTATTTACTTCTTGGCTGACGGTGCTTGCCAATCTTCGTAATATGTGCTGTCACCACGCAAGGGTATGGAATCGTGATTTCATGTTGAATCCTGCCGAGCCACGTAAGACCACATACGCATGGATTGACGCCTCAAATGTGGATAAGAAAAGGATTTACTATCGCTTGTGTATAATCCGGTATTTTCTTGCTTCGGCTTCTCCAAATAACAACTTCAATGAAAAACTATCAGTCTTGTTGAACGAATTTCCCTCAATAGATATTGCTGCAATGGGATTCAGCCCAAATTGGAGAAGTGAAGATTTGTGGAAATAATCGGTATTTATGAAACAACATGAATTTTATCTTGAAAAATATCTATATGTCAGTTTGTTATAAATTTAGGTATTTTACAATGATGACAAGTATAAACAGATGCGCTGGGTAAAAAGCATAGAATCCATACTTGGCCACATTGCCTTGTATAAATCCCCTTCTGCCATTATAAAACAGAATAACGGTGCAGGCGAGCATTGCGCCAATCACTCCATAGTGCATCATCAAGGGAAAAGTAAAAAGCAATTGAGCCATTCTGCATAAGTGGGAAGGGAAAGTGTTCCCGCACTTTTGAAACAGATAGAAGATTACAATCATCAGAATACCTCTCCACTCATAATCCACACCTGACCATGTGGCCAACCATGCTGTCAGAAGGATTGTGCAGTAGCAAATGACTTTATGCCCGTCCAGCCTTTCAAAAGCCGCCAGTACCGCCACACCCAAAGCCAGCGTAAACATCACGTTGTGCGTTCCGTCACTCCCGTTCAGCAGATGCCACGGCAGTTCGCTAACAGCAGCGAACCCCAGCAGTGTCAGGAAATACCGCATCCTGTTCCGGGTATGAGTGAACCCTTCCGCTATTAGGAAAGCGAACACCGGGAAAGCGATACGCCCCACGCAACGCATCACCCCGTATAGGAAAGTATCATCTTTCAAAAAATAGAGGGCAATGTGGTCTGTCACCATGGAAACCATGGCGATGACTTTCAATGCGCTGCCGCTCCATCCCGGTAAGCAGAATTTTGTATCCATAATCGTATAGTCATTCAACTCATGCCCAACAGTTCCTTTACCATGTCCTCGACCTCCTGGTTCACCCGCTTGAAGTTGCGGTTGAGCATGATTTCCCTCTCCCGGTCATTCCGGAACTCGTAGATTTTGGGAAGCGGCACGTAGTGATCCTCCTCCCGTTTGATTTTCTTCATGTCGAAGTGCGTCTTGCAGAAGTACTTGGTGGTCTTGAACTCCTCGGACCGTTCGATGTCGAATCGCTCCAGCATACTGTCGTCCGTTGCGGTAAAGTCACGCGCCGCCTGCCCGGCCAGCCAGCCGGTGGCCATGTCCGCAATCTTCGCCGCCGGAACGAGGTAGTCCATCTTCTCGGAAATGGTGGTCGACACCTTGCTGTCGTTGATGGAAATGGAGCGTGAGGTCTGCTTGGCCTTGCCGAACACGTCGTTCTGCGCCCATTCCAGCGTCTCCTTGTTGCGTGCCGCCCCCATGAAGATGTTGCCGCAGGTGGTGATAATCTTCTGCATCCCCACCTTGCCGTAGTCCGCCTCCAGCTGTGGCAGTTCCTGAAAGCCCAGCGTCACGGCCACCTTGTTGGAGCGTGCCGTGCCGATAAGCCGGTCTATCTTGTGGAAGTACAGGGTCGGCAGCTCGTCCACGATGATGCTCACCGGGATGTTCCCCTTGGAGTTCACACGGGTAATCAGTCGGTTCAGCACCAGTGCGTTCAGCGAGCCGATGACCTGTTCCTTCTCCGGGTCGTTGGCGATGACCAGATAGCTCGGATGTTCCCTGTCGGAAATCTTCAGGTCAAAGTCGTCCCCGGTGAACACCCAGTAGGCTTCCGGTGATACCAGCCGGGCGGCATTGACACGGAGCGTGCCCACCATGCCTTCCAGCTGGTCGTTGGCCTTGTTCTCGTAGGCACTCTTGAACGGAGCCATCAGCGAGGCAATCCTCTCGTCCTGCATCAGGATGTTGAACACCTGGTCGTATGGCCTCCCGAGGAAGGACAGCACGTGCGGCATATCGGAATACTCCCCGGTCACGGTGTCCGGCTCCACCTCGTTTCCCTTGTCGTCCTCGTACCAGCAGCGGCTTATCCTTATCTCCTTGCCGGTTCTGTCCTTGTAGGAAAAGCCCTCCAACTCCACGAACATGCGGTCTTCATCGGTCGAGACGTCGTTGCCTTTCTCGTCCACGAAGTCCAGCACCACGCTGCCCTTGCCGTCAAGGGCGTTGAAGTCGTCCCAGTTGCGGATGACCACCTCGTATTTCCTGCCCATGTGTTCCTTTCCCTCCAGTGAGATGAATCTTTTCAGCTTCTTTCCGTCCTTGAACCCTACCGGGTGGAAGTTCACGAAGAAATAGATGATGGCCGCCAGAAAGTTCTCCGCCGAGTTGGTGAAGAAGGCCTCCGAACCGCCTTTCTTCTCGCCGCCGCCCTTGTTCAGGGAGGCGAGCAGCGTAGCCGCCGTCTCCGATGCCGCCGCCAGGTCGGGAATATACTTCCGTTGTATCGGGTTGATGCGGTTGGAATACTCCACATCGGTAAAGTTCACTATCCTGAATCCGCAATTATCAGGAAGTTTTCCGGCTTTCCTGTTCTTGCAGTACTGGTAAAAAAGCGTCTTGGCAAGTGTCGGAAACTTAAAGTCATATACCATGAGGGCGAAACCCTTGGCCGAGTGCTGCCTTATGAACGGGTCGATGATGCCGAACGACTTACCCGAACCGGGCGTACCCAGCACGATAGTCCCACGGAACGGGTTGATGATGTTGATCCAGCCCCTGTGCATCTTCTGTTTCCAGTAATATATCATGGGAATGTTCACCGAGTAGTCGTTGTTTACCAGCACTTCCGACTGTTGGAAGGATTCGTTCTCGAAGTTGAAACGGTCTTCGCCCACCTTGTAGTTGTAATACCTGGCGATGCCGTCCAGCCCCTGATGCACCAGCATGGTGCCTGCCACCGAGCAGAGGGCATAGAGGATACGGCCTGCCGGGAAACCCATCCAGCTGACGCCGAAGTCCATCCCGTGAAAGACAAAACACAGCCCGACAAGGGTCAGTCCCGCCAGTACCGGGTAGATGACCATCGTCCTGACGTTGAACTTCAACGCCTTCTTCGCCTTCGTACCTATACACACCACACAGATGCAGACCAGTTCCGTCACCTTGCAGCCCGCCACCGAGTTGAACACCTTGAAACGTCCCAGTATGTCAAGAATGAACTGCGTGACGCGGTTGTCCGCCGTTACCGGCAGGTTCATCACGATCTCGATGATGAGAAAGATGTAGATACAGCTACGGAAATAACTGTACATCTGCTGCTGTTCCCTCGTTTCCTCAAATGCCATAAGCTATAAATTTATATTCTGTCAAAACGGTATTTTTATTCCCAGCAACAACCCGTTGCGGAAAGTGTCCCCGTGCAGGAAGTTCACGTTGTTCTTCTGGATAATTGAGAACTCCATTCCGCTTCGCAGCACGTAGCTGTACTCGAAGCCTCCCTCCAGACCGAGGAAGAACTTCCGGTTCACCGCACCGAACTGCGGGCCGAAGCGGAAACGGAGCATCCCGTTCTTGTAGCGGACAAGGCGGTGCTTGTACAGAAGACCGCCGTCCCAGTAATAATCCTTCCAGAAGTTCTTGGAAACGGGCCTGTGCCAGTGCGTGCCCGCCTCGCCGAATACTTCCACGGCATTGCCGTAGGACAGCGGATATTCATAACCGAGGGTCGCATTCAACGTGGAGGGGAAAAGGAAGCCGGCGTTCAGCGTCAGCTTGCCGTCCTGTGCGGACGCGCTCATGGAGGCTACCGCACACAAGAGAATAAACAATAATTTTTTCATGGCCTGTCAGTATAAGTGATGTGATAATAGGGATAGTACGGCGTGTCTTTCAAAATGTCCGAATCAAAGCCGTCGGCATTGAGGATGTCCTTGTACTCGATGGTCAGCGTGATGACACGCCCGCTGATCTGGTTCTCGGAAATTTCCAGCCGCAGAATCTTCTCTTCGGGGAAGGTGAGCTTCGGCAGTACCAGCACGTTGCGGTAGTCCTTCTTGAATTTCCTCACGTGGTTGACCGTGAAGACCGGCGTCAGCTCGATGGTCTGCGAGTTGGTCGCCTTGGTCTCCTTCTTGTCCGTGAGCTTTATCCTCGTCTCCTCGATGTCATAGGGTATTTTCGTCCGGTTGCGAAGCGAGTAGTCAATGAAGAAATAGTCCCCGACGGAGTAGATATTGTTCACAACGGCTTTCATGCCGTGCTCGTTCGATACAATCTGGTTGAACTTGCGGTCGCTGCCATAGACCGCCCACGCATAGCGTGCCATCTCCGCCATCGGCATGGAAACCTCCGGGTTGATGTACGACTGCAGGTCGTCGTATGACACATTATATATATTGGAAGCCATGCCGGGAGATTGGGTATAAAGGACATCGTACTGTGCGATATGCCGTTCCCCGATAAGGGTCAGCGTACCCAGCAGCTCGTTGTCATCATAACCCAAGTCCGGCAGGGAATCATTCTCGTGATAAGGCTTGATGCGTACAATGTTGTCGGTACACTGGTTGCCGGCAATCTTCGGGGTGGAAATGTCCACCATCTTGATATTTTCGGGCATGACAATGTGCGTGGTCACTTCCCGGTTGACGTAAATCCTCCTGTTGGCGAATATGTTGCCGGTAAGACAGAAGATGCTGATGAAAAGTAAAAGAATCCTGACTTTCATATTATGCGATTTAATGATTTCTTGTTCGGTGTGTAAAGTATTTGATAGTTTACCGTGCGTCATCCGAATTGATCAGATAGACAATGGTGTTGTACTTGATTTTCGCCTTGTTCTTCCTGATGCCGGAAGAGATGGCGGAAGTGGCGGAGTTGTACATGTTCTGCAAGGCCTGCAGGGCGATGGCCTCTCCCGATATGCCGGAACCGTAGCCGTCCTCCGACTCGAAGTTGATGTTCTGCTGTACCGTGCTGGAGCTTGCGTCCTTCACGAAGTCACGGAACTCGGATTCGGGAACGTAGAACCCCTCCATGCCGTCATTGTCAAAGACAGAGAGCTTGACCTTGATGAACCTGTCTCCCACAAGGATGCTGGTGATGGCAGCCCGGACACGCTGCTGCCCGAATCCTGTCACCGTACCGTAAAGGTATGTGCCTTTCTTCAACCGGGTTCCGCTCACGGTCACGTCGTCAAGCAGCTTGAAGCGAAGGCGCGTGCCTTCCCGTGCCTTGGTGGTCTGGTCTATCATGGCCCGTATCAGCCTGGCTTCCGCTGCTTCATTGGAGGCCGTGACGGTATGGAACTTGCCGGCATTGGTGTCGGAGGATTTCAGGACAAGGTTCGGGCGGTTGCGTTCCGCTTCCTCCCTGCGTACCCTGGCGATGGAGTCCGCACGCTGTTTTTCCGCAATTTTCTCCGCTTCCGACTTGCCGTAACCGAGTCCGGCTTCAATGGCCTTCTGCCGTTCATAGCTCCGTTTCTGTATCTCTTCAAGGTCACGGGCAAAGTCATCCTGCGAGGTGTAACCGTTTTCTGAACCACCACCGGAAGAACCGTCGCCGTAAGCGTAGGAGTTGATGTGCTTTCTTGATTCGGCCAGTGAACGCTCCAGTTCCTCCATTTCCTGCTGCCGGCGGATGCGCTCGGCTTCGGCGGCGTCAATGCTGTCAAGCTCGTCCTCGGTGTAGCCGTGACCCAGTTTTTCATTCTCTTTCTCTTCCTCCCCGAGCGCACCGACTGCCGTGAAGGCATCCTCGTCGTCGAAACGGCGTGACATCTCATACATCTTATCTCCGGTTTCCTGAGTTTGCGCCTCCGGCAGTTCCATGTTGATGTGGTCCGTGGCCACCGCCTCCGCTGTCTCACCGTCGCCGCCGAATGTCTGCATCAGGAAGTAAACCATGGCACACAGCGGAACGAAGACGACCAGCGGAAAGATATACTTGGGTTGTCTGAAATTAATCTTGATCATGAGTTGTCATTGTTTTTAAGGGATTTGACGATGTTTTCCAGTTTTTTGTAATGCCGCACGATACGGACGGAATCCGCGCGTGATTTCTTCGGGACGGCAATCAGGGAGTCCAGTTCCTTGCGGACGGCCTGCCCCTCGGCGGTCAGTTCCAGCAGTGTACGTCGATGCGCGTCCTTGTTCGCCTGAATGGTGCGGAAACCGCTGAAGAGCGGTTCCATGTTTGCAATGGCACTCACATCGGGTTCCGTCACGTTCCTGCCGGTCAGGAAATCCGAGACAATGCCTCCGACCAATAACAGGGATAACGAACCGACCACGCAGGCGAACGTCCTTTTGGGATGTTTCCTAGCCCATGCGTTGGCAAGCCGGATGCGCCCCGGCAACCGGCATTTCGTGCCGACCGAACTTAACCTGGGCTGCAACCACGCCCTGATCAGCAGGTGCGTTTTAAGCCTCTGTTCATGCAATTTTTTACCAAATGATTTCATATCCGATATTTTTAATAGTCCAAATCCTTGTTCTCGATGGTCCTCCAGCCGGTGATCATCAGCCCGTGGGGATTGTTTTGTGTCCTGGGCACGCTCTCGATGTACCCGGTCGTCACCAGCGAACGTTTCTGGTCACGGGAACGCCGCTTGATGAGCTGCGTTCCGTAATAGGTGAACTTGCGTTCGTTCCCGTCAAAGCGGATGGAGTCGCACATGACGGTGCAGACCGCCGACGAGGAGATGATGTCGGAGTAGAAGCCGTTCTCGTCCATGGCCTGTTTCTGTTTCAAGGCCGTGCCGTCCGCCATGTACATCGCCTTGCCGAGCGTCCAGCGGATGTAGTCGTCATCGGGCGGCAGGTTGAAGAAATACTGGTGGAAGAGCTGGATGTGCGCCTTCGCCTCCATGGTGAAGTTGGCCTCCAGCTTCGCACGCTCGGCGAGGAACGGGATGTCCCCGTCGAGTACATAAATCTGCTGCCGCTCCTCGCTTACGAGGGAGACGCAGCACCAGACGGTGAACCCGCAGATGACGGCACAGCCAGCTATGGTGGCCAGCACCGTCATCATGGCGAGTTTCGTTTTCTGTGCAAGGGATTCTATAAGCATATACTGTCGTTTTGAAGTTTACTTTACGAGTGATTTCCCCATGGAGCCTGCCGCACCGATTGTCGAGCCGACCGCACTTCCGGCCATCGAGCCTGCCGCGCTCGTGATTCCCATGGCGGTGGAGCCTGCCACGGAACCCGCTCCCGAACTTACGCCGCCCGGTATCAGCCAAGAGGCCACTTCGGGGACGAAGCGGATGATGTAGGCACCGACAAGCATACCCATGGCGTACATGCAGTTCGAGCCGATGCCCTGGAGGCCGAGCGCGCCGATTTGCTCCCACGAGTTCACCGAGCCGTGCAGGAGGTGGTCGTAGGCCACCAGGTCCTGCTGGAGGTTGTAAAGGAGGATGAAGTCAATGTAGTACAGGCACATGTAGGTCACGAATCCCCACAGCGAGAGGGAAAGGTATTTTGACATCCACTGGCTCCAGGCCGAGTTCCACGGCGGGGCGAGGGACAGGGCGAACATGATGGGGCAGAATATCATGAGGATGGCCATGAAGATGCGTTGCGCCACGAGGATGCCGTAGTAGGACATCTGGAAAATCAGTTCGCCGATGAAGCGTATGACGTCGTTAATCCACTCGCTGACCTTGGTCTCGGCGGCCACGGCGGCACGCTGGGCGTAGTTGTTGATGGTGGTGCCGAGGTTCTCCACGTTGTAGATGAGCTTGTCCCACCAGGCCGCATCCTGCCCGATGGCTGCCACCTGTTTGGCGGTGGCGATGGAGTCCTGCACCGTCCGGAGGCGGTCAAGGTAATCCCCCTGTTTCTGCGCCACCTTCAGCTCGAAGGCGGCCACTTCCTTGTTCTTGGCCTGCGCCATGGCCTTGGTGGCTGACTCCAGGCTCTTGCCGGGCACCTGCAACGCCTCGCATATCCATGACGAGGAGGAGATGCAGATGGAGATGCCGATGATGCGTAGGAGCTTCATCACGTCCATGCCGCGCCGTCCGAGCATCATCATCCAGCACTCGTAAGAGCCGACACAGAGGGCGAGGCAGAGTCCGAGGGCACGGGCCAGCGAGACCGCATCACCCAGCACCGCCACGTTGGGGAATGTCTCCATGGCGACCAGCAGCTTGTCAAGGCTCTCGTCGATGGCGGGCAGACCGATGGTCAGGAGTGTACACATTATATTCATACCGTTCTTACTTTATATTTATATTTTACAGTTTCTTGTTTCCCTTTTTAATAATGAGTGGCGGCCACGGCACAGAGATGCGCCGTCCGGCTGACCAGTTCCTCCATTTTCTTCCTGGCTTCCTCGTAGGCCTGCTGCCTCTTGGCGTTCTCCAGCCCGTAGCCGACACCGGTCTTGTGGATGTAGGCGATGTCCGCACAGAGGATCTCATTCTGCCGGCTCAGCTCGTTCACCTGGTACTTGAGCCTGCCATCGCTTTTCTTCATGCAGTAGAGCAGCCCGTCGGTGATGCAGTCCTGCATCCGGTTGAACTCGTCCTTGTAGGCAGGGTAACTCAAATCCACGTTGCGGTCCGCCTCCCGTGCCAGTTCCTCCCTGTACAGTCCTTCGATGTGTTTGCGTTCCTCTTCCGCCTTTTCCGCCTTCTGACGCTGGGTTTCCCCGGCCGTGACACGCACCGGCATGATACGCTTGATGTTGGAGTCCTTCTCCCTGAACCGCACCCGGAAGCCGGAATGGAAGCCCGCCCATTTCCAGTACATGTCCGCACCGGAATACCGCTTGTGGAGAAAATAGTAGTACCAGTCGGGAGCGAAGTCCCACGGGCCGTTCTCCATCGACTTCCACTGCCGTTCCTTTTCCTTGTCCCTTGTAGGCCGTTGGGCGTTGGAGACAAGCGGGATGCCGGCCAGTATGATTACAGCCATGATAATTGTCTTTCTAACCTGCATATCCTTCGTTCCATTTGTTGATGACATTTTCCGCTATCGCATCCTTTACCTCCGAGTTCAAAATCTCCCAGATGTAATCAGGTTTCCAACCGCAATCCGTTACAAGATAGCAGTACAGGTTTGCGTTGTCAATGATGTACCGTGCCTTGTCAACGGTGCTTTTGAGCGTCAGCACCAGATTCAGTTTCTCGTCCATGCTCGCCTTCATCAGGTTGATGCCCGAAGCGGCCACGGACGCATAGAGCTTGTAGCAGTGCTTTATCTCCCTTGATATGGCGAGGTTGGCATCCGTGTAGTACCATGCCACGAAAGGCTTGTCCTTCACATATTTGAAAGTGCTTTCCGTGAAGTCCTTGTATTCCCTTACCAGCCGGTACAGGGAGTTGGCGGTGGAAGAAATGGCTCCGGCCAGCACCAGGTAGGAATGGGCGTTGTCAAGCCTTGTGTTCAGCGTGGTGCGCACGTCATTGAACCTGACGGCTCCTTTCGTGATTAAAGACTGTTCGCCGAAACTGGTGGCCACTCTCTGTAACGCCTGGTCCTCGTCCTTCTTCACGGCCTTGTGGAGCGCAATCAGAGCCTCGATGGTCGGAAGGTCTTTGGGGATAATGAATGCGAAACTTTTGGCCGGAAACAACATGAGTGCCACTATCACACACGCTAATTGTATTTTTGCTTTTCTATGTGCCATACCCGAATGATTTATAATGTATTGTCAATAATTTGCAGCCACCAGTCCGTTCCAGCTTTGTATCAGGCCGCCCACATGGCTTTTCATGCTCACCACGTTGGCCCAGCCCTCCGGGTCGATGGCAAAGAACAGGTCGTTTGCCGTGGCGAACTGCGCCATCAGTACCATGCCGTCCACCTTGTAGCGTATCTTCATCAGGCCGGTATAGATACGGTTGGCCAGCGTCAGCCGCTCATAACGGTCGAGCAGGTTGTATCCGTCTTTCTTCCTTTCCGCCGTGCCCTGTCCTTTGAGAGGATTCTGCACCTCGGCATTGTTCACGATGTTCACGAAATCGCCCACGAGCTGCTGTGTCTCCGCCACCAGGCCACCCAACTCTGTCAAACAATAAAGTTTATTTGTAAACTTGGCTTCATTCACGGTCTTGACCAGTTCCGGCACGTCTTTGAGGATGTCAAAGGCGCACGAGCCGATTTCCTTGTAATACAGGCTTTCCGTCCCGAAACCGGACACGTTTTCCATCGTCAGCTTGTAGAGTTCCTTGATGGTGGCCATGCTGACCGTGTACAGCTCCACCTTCTGTTTCCTGGCAGCGATGGAGTCCAGCTGCAAGTTGTGCTGGTCCTCGATGAGTTTCTGCGAGGCGGTGTTGGCGGCCACCACCTTGATGCAGTTCTTGTCGATGACGACACGCCATCCGGCAAATGCCTGCATGGAGACGGTTGCCAATAAGAATGTGATGAATATGTACCTTGATTTTACCATAGCGACATTACCTTTTTATGTTCGTTTATTTTCCTTGCAAACTCACGGAAGAGCGGACTTCCTGCCTTATGGCGGTCTTCCTCTATCCGTATGATGGCCTCCTGCAACCCGCCGTAGTGGGCGATGTAGGTTTTCAGGGCTTCCTTTTCCGAACGCTCGGTGGTGTAGGCCCAGTAACATTCGGGGGCTTCCTCCACGCCATAGACATCCGAGTTCTGTCCCCGGCATATCCACACCTCCTTGAAATAGCTGCGTCCCTCGTGATTGTTCAGGGCGTTGATGGTGAATATCTGCTGCCGCTGGACGGGCGTAAGTCCCAGGATGGCGGCAATCTGTTCGTACCTGTCCTTGAACTTGGTCTGGTCGAGCAGTATCTTCACGTCGGAGTTGTTGATGATGGCCTCCTTGACGATGGGCGAGTCTATCACGTCGTTCAGTTCCTGCGTGACCACCCCGGCGATGCCGTGGAACTTGCGGACGGTCTTGTAGAGATACTTGATGTACTCGGCCATGGTCGGGGACGCGATGGCCTTCCACGCTTCTTCGATGATCAGTGCCTTGCGCCCTTTCTTGATGCGCATCTTCTGCAGGAACACGTCCATGATGATCAGCACAATGATGGGGAAAAGCACGGGGTCATCCTTTACCTTGTCGATTTCAAAGATGATGAACCGCTCGTCAAAGAGGTTCACGTCCATGTCGGAGTTCAGCGTGGCCTCCAGCTCTCCGCCCCGGTAGAACTGTTTCAGGATGGCGGCGAAATTATGGATATCGAAGCTGATCTTGTCCATGGCCATAATCTGGGGGATACGCTCCAGCGCGAACTCGTAATAGGAGTTGAAGGACAGCTCCCTGACTTTCAGCCTGCGCCTCTGCTGCTCGATATGCCTTATCTGCCGGTCCGTCTTCACCAGCTGTGTGTTCTCGTAGAGTTCCTGCTTGTACTTCTCTACGATGGCAAGGGCGCGTTCCCGCTCTCCTTTGCTGGCGGCCCCGTCCCGTGCCAGCGCAAGCAGGGAACGGCACTGTCGTAGCAGCTTCACCTTCCGGGCTTCCGCCGGGAGCATCAGTGCCCGTTTCTCCGTTTCCTCCGGCGGTGGCGGCTCGTTGATCTGCCGCTCGATGTCCTCCATGCCCTTGTTGTACTTGTCGGGGTCTTCCTCCATCTTGGATGCCACCAGCAGTTTCTGCCTTAATGCCTCACGCTCATCGTCGTTGAACCCATCAAACGGGTGGAAGTAGGTTTCATAGTATTCCACGAGGGTCTGGTTGACGAGCATGTCCTCTATCTTGTCGGGGAAGGCGTTGCCCTTGAAAATCAGGAATATCAGTGATTTGAGAAAATTCTTCTTCTCGCCGAAGTTCTGCTCGTATTCCTCCCTCGTTACCTTGAAGGGGTTCATGGAGATGGGCTTCTCCTTGGAATAGGCGATGTACGTGCCCTTGTAGTAGCCGCATATTCCCTCGTAGGAATCACCCGTATCCACCATGACCACATCGGTATTCTGTTCCAGAAGCTGGCGCACGACCGAGTTCATGTGGAAGCTCTTCCCGCTGCCCGAAGGCCCGATGCAGAAGAAGTTGGCATTGTCCGTCATTTTTACCTTTCCTTCCTTGCCGGTGATGTCGATGCAGACGGGCAGCCCCTGACGGTCGGTGTAGTACGTGGTCAGCGGCGTGTCTTCCGACTCTTTCATGTGCTCCTTGAAGAAGAAGCACAGGGCGGCGTCCGAGAGGGTAAGGAAGAGGTCATAGTCGGGATTGAAGGCGTAGGCGTTGCCGGGGAAGCTGTCCGTGAACAGCTCCAGCTGGTTGTAGGCGGTACGGGAGGGCATGATGCCGCATTCGTAGAGCCTGGTCTCCAGATACGAGGTCACGGATGTAACCTTGTCCGGCGGGCAGCTCACGAGGATGTTGAAGTTGCAGTACACCAGCAGGGTGCTGTCCACGGCCAGCCGGTGCAGCACTTCCTCAATGTCGGCCTTGGCTATCCTGTTGCTCGGGTCGGGCATCGAGCCGTGGCGTTTGGCCTTGGCTTGCAGCTGTCTAAGGAGTTTGCGCTGCTGGGGTATCTGCACGGCCTGGTTGTACACCACGCAGTCTGCATGGGGCACGTTTGACAGGAACGAGAGCAGGTCGGTGGCGACGGCATAACCGTTGATGCTCGTCTCCGTGTAAGGCTTCACCAGCGAGGGCAGGTTAATCTCATCGATGTCCACCAGCGGGTAGGAACGGATGATGCGGTCGCCGGTTCTCAGGTATTCGTCCGAGGCCTTGAAGTTGGTCATGGAGAACGGGCCGCTTCGGAAACGGAACGCCATGAAGCGGTGGCAGTATTCGTTGACCTCCTCTTTCGTCAGCAGCCAATGCCGGATGTCCTTCTCCTTCAGGATGTCGGCCACCTTACTGACCTTGGCGTGGAAGTCCTGCCATTTCTTCGGGTCGTACTGCACGAACTGGCCGTGCTGCGCCTCCTGCGTGACAATAAGGTAGGTGCGTATCTCCGTGAACTCCCTTCCCTCGAAGTAACGGAAATAGCTCCTGTTCAGGAACTCCGCGTCTTCCGGCACGTCGTGGTGGTAGGTCTGCTTGCAGAAGATGTCCTGCTTCTGCAGGGCATAGCCCTCGCCGAGCGTCTGCGCCACATTGGAAAGCACGTCCTGGAAGCGTAGGTACTGCTCCGCATCCGTACACAGCTGCTGCACGGGGTTGGTCATCCCGAAGATGACGGACGGATTCCCGCCGGCCGAGAAGAGGACGACATGGCCGTCCGTCTCTTCCAACTGTGCGTAAAGTCCGTCAAATACTCTTTTTCTGGTGTGTGCCATAAGATTACCGGTTTTAGGAGTTCGCTTTCAGTTTTTTGTAAACATAGATTCCTTTCGCACGCCGCTTGTTGTGCAGTCCGCCGCGCTGCTTGACATAGATGACGACCAGCCCGGCTACCGCCATGACGAGCATGGCGATGAAGCCCGCTATCTTTCCCAAGGCGATGGAGAAGACGATGAAGCCGACAAAGGACACGCCGATGGCTGCCGCCGCCAGCGTGAGGAAGCGGCCGCGGATGCCCATGAACTCCAGCGGTTTCTGCAGCCCCTTGAATACCGGATAGCCTTCCTTGTCCATAGGATTCTGTCAAGCCTGTTATGTAAAGAACAAGGGCAAAGCCTCTGACAATGCGATGAACGCGATACATCCTCCGATGGTCAGCATGATGGTTTTCTTCACGTCTTGGTCTCCGTTCTGTAGGCTTGGTTCAGAGCGCCTTACGGCATTACTGCCGCAGGTCTCTCCAAACCTGCCCCCGAACCGTACGTACATGTCTCCATGTATACGGCTCTCCGTTATTGAATGCACTTTATTTCTCATGTTCTTTCTCTTTTATCTTGGTATAGCAACTTTCGCATACTGCGATAGTTTTACGGTGTGAACCCAACATTATCTTACCCCATTCCGTCTTGTCATTGATAGATTTCAAAGTGCGAACATGGTGCATGATGAGCTTATCGTGTCTGCCGCACAACTCACAGATTTCACTTCTTAATCGTTCCGCTAATGAACGTTTCGGGAAGCTAACGTGAGGCAAGTTGTCACAATCAGCCATTTTGTTAGGTTGTTTTTGCGCAAATCCACCATTGTATAGGACACGGTATTTTTGATTTCCCTTTTTATCGGTGTATTCAATCTTAAATTCCTTGTCCTTTCTGTACTTCCTTACAATCTTCGGCATAGTACTGTTAAGTTTCTGTGCCAATGTCTTGTAGAGACTGTACTGCATGATGTAACCAAGTTTTGAGCAGGTTGCAGATACATTGTCAGCTATACAATAATAGTTGTAGAATCCTCTTATCTCAAGGTTGAATTTTGCAAGGATTCGGTGGCTTTCCATACCTATCAAGTAGCTTCTTGACTGTGGTAGCCATACCGTTTTACCGTTTTGTTCTGTGAATTTCACAGCACCGTAGCTCATCAGCTTGTCTTTTACCGTTTCCGATGAAAGCAACAATTGAACTTTACCTCTGAATGCTCGTGAAAGGATTCCTTTACAGTTTCTTTTCATCACATCCAGGGTTTTTACGGTTATCCGATAGCCAAGGAACTTGGCTTCTTCCCTTGCATGGGTAATTAGCGTCTTTTCTGCTGAAAGTTCGAGTTTGAGTCTATCACGCATGTAGTTGGTAATATCCTCTTTGATTCTCTCACATTCTTGCTTTGAACCAATCACACCGATAAGAAAATCGTCAGCATACCTTACATATTTGAGACGGCGATAATTTTCATCCATCTCATCTCTTACGGGCATACTCCGCAACTGTTTCTGAAGTTGTTTGATTTCTGCATCAAGAACGGCTGCTTCGACAGGGTCTTCAGTAGCCTTTCTTTTCTTTCGCCTGTTTACAGTACGCATGTTCAGATTCATGTATTCGTTTCGTATCTTCCTGCTTTCTCCTTTATCAAAGAGGGTGGCATATTCTTTCATGTACTTGTCGAACTGGTCAAGGTAGATATTAGCCAATATGGGACTGACTATCCCTCCTTGGGGTGTGCCCGAATAAGTTTTGTTAAAATACCACTCTTCCAGATAGCCAGCCCTTAGGAACTTCCATATCAAGCGAATGAAACGCTCATCAGCTATTCGCATCCGCAGAATATCTATCAGTGTTGCATGGTGGATATTATCGAAAAAGCCTTTGATGTCTCCTTCTATAAACCACCGCATACCGGTAAATGTCTTTTTGATGCTTATGAGGGCTGTGTGGCAACTTTTGAATGGTCTGAATCCATGTGAAGTGCTTTCAAAATGACCTTCATAAATGGCTTCGAGAATCATTCTAGTTACCTCCTGCACCAACTTGTCTTCGATAGTAGGGATTCCCAAAGGACGTTTCTTTCCGTTCTTCTTGAGAATGTACACTCTCTTGGCAGGTTGGGGAGAATAGCTCTCATCTTTCAAGCATTCAATGAGTTTTCCAATGCGGTCGATAGTCATTCCGTCAATGGTAAGACCATCTGTACCGGGAGTCATGTTGCCGGGTTTGGATTTAATCCGTTCGTAGGCAAGCATGAACATTTCCTCGTTAAAGAGAATACGGTAGATACGCTCATACTTATAGTCTGAAACTTTACTGTGTGAGCTTAAAGTGTTCAATATTATCTCGGGATTTCTCATACGTCTCTCACGTTATCCGTTAATACTATTGAAATCAATAACTGTTCCCCTTCGCCATGTAGAAGGCTTTCCCTTCCTCGGACTACTATGGGAACTCCGTTGCCGTACCGAATATTCAGAACCTTTGTTCATAGCCAGTTGGCATTTCGGGTTAGGCAATCTCCGTTTAGTTTGCGTGATAACTGTTGGCATGACTGACTGTCGGATGCGACTTACACCCTTTTCTCCGCTTACTGCGGTTACGTTGCGGCAAGTTCCTGCTGTACCAATAAATGCAGGTTGGCACAGTACCGCAATATGGCGTATGTAACTGCTTTCCGCCATAGTCACTTCAAATACCGTTGGATTATCGTTAAACCAATCAGGCTTCATCCTCATGTCAGTCTTTATCCCTTGCAGCTGCGTCTCGGCTTTGCAGTTCGCCGACTTGCCACTTTTCCAGCCTGCTGTTTTCCCCTTATAGATTTCTCCGCAGGGTATAGCTGATGGGATTAGGATGTTGTAAAACATACAGTTAATCTTTGTTATCTACATGTTAGTAGAGGTTAATTACTAAAATTGGACCGTCCATTCTACATGGAACACTATCCTAACTTCTTGCCAAAGAAGTATTTATCACGCAACCATTACGGACGCACGCATCTTGAAATAGACGTTGAACGCACCGACAAGGACGATGACGGCGGCGATGGCCTTCATCAGGTTCGACACGGGTTCCTGGTAGGAACTGACTTCCTGGGTGGCCTTGGTGAAACCTGCCGCTCCCTTGCTGCCTGCCATGGCCTCGCTCACCGAAACGGTTATGGCGATGGCGGCCAGTACACTCTTCTGTGCAAAACGGGAACATTTGATGCGGTTTGCCGCACGATGTAATTGTTTTCTTAACTTTTGCATTTTCAAAACATGTTTATGAAGTTCTATCACTAAAGGAACGTCGGGCTTTCTGGTGAAAGTCCCGTGATATTTTTTCTGTAATGAATCATTACCTCGCATTCTCGCAGGTGAAGATAAGCGCACCCAAATCGCAGCTGCCGGTCTCCGCCAGCCTGTTTATCTCGGTGAGGAGGTCTTCCACGAGGATGCCGTCCGTCATGACGGCTTCCCTGTAACCGGGACGGCGGAAAGGCTTTTCACTTTCAGAATGTTGCTCCGGTTCGTTACCGGCAGCTTTCGTATCATCAGACTGTGATGCTTGGTCAGATGCTTCCGTATTTTCTTCCTGAGAAATTTCCTGCTGCTTTTCGGGTTCATCCCGACTGACCTTGACAGCCTTGAAGGTTTGCGCTTCATCCGATATGTCGATGTCCTCTTCCGCATTGTCGTCCTGCTCCGCCGCCTGTGCGGCCCTGGCTTTCTGTATGTCAAGCACGATGAGTGCCGCATAGTAAAGGACAAGGGTGGTGAAAAGGAGGAATACTATTTGTCCGTATTGCATGGTGTGTACATATTATATGGTTGTCATACCCGGTATTCCGTCTTCCGGCAGGGGAAGGAAATGAAGTCCCAGCTTGCCGCCTCTTGATTCCAGCTGTTCCCTGCGTACCAGCGTGTCGCTATAATAAAGGATGTTGCGCTCGTCGCCCACGATATAGCCGGTGCTTTTCAGCCGGGAGCGCAGCCTGACCCGTGCCCTGTTGGACACGACCTTCAGCCGTGTCAGCGGTTCAAGTCCGAAGATGACACGCCGCCTCTCTTTCCGTATGAGTTCGTTCCGCACACGGGACAGCACCTTGCGTGCCTGTTCCCCGGTACGTTTCAGTCCCAGCCTGGCCGCAATGCGGCTGACGCTTGTCTTGGTGATGCCGAGTTCCCTGCCCATTTCAGAGAAGGAATACTCATGGAAGTGGCTGCGGATATATCCGGCACGTTCCATCCACCCGGACTTGGCTATTTTCACGATGCCCAGCCTGCGTGCCATGTTCTTCACCGCCGTCTCGCTCATGCCGAGTATGCCGGCTGTGTAGGCTGTGGTCTCTACCGGATAGAGTTCGGCAAGCAGGGCAAGCCTGTTTTCGTTCCATTTCTCTTTTCCCATGGTTATATCTCTTTCAGGTTCATGAAAAGCGATTTGTTCTCCCGGCGGTAGCGGGCGAGCTGCGGCAGGAACGCGCCGAAAAAGGCACGGACGATGGCGTTCACCAGGTCGGAACGGCAGCGGCCACGGATGTCGCAGTCGTCCAGCGAGTCGGCAAGGTCACGGTCGAGCTTGCATACCAGCCGCTCTTTCTTGTCGTCGTGGGTGCCCGTGTCTTCAAGGAAGGAGAGAAAATCCTCCCAGCACTTTTCAAGGCCGCCGCTCAGGGAAACGGGGGCTGTTGTATGTCCGGCCGTTGTCTCAGCCTTTCCTGTCTCATGTACATCAGATTCTTCCTGACGCTTGTCGGTCAGGGTTATTTCTGGGTCGTTGATGCCTTTGATAAGGTCGTCTATTTCCGGAATGTTTTTTGCCATTGCGTTATGGGTTTGATGGTTACTGATTATTGTTCGTTCTGATTCTCGTTATTGCCGAAAATGTCGGCATAGATTTCTTCAAATACGGATGCCACGATGCCGGCCTGCATGTCGAGGGCGGCCATGGTGCTGAAACGCTCCATGTCGGCACGCTTGGGGATTTTTCCCGTTACCCGTCCGTAGTTGGAGAAGGTCTCCCGTGCGCTCTCCCAAATGGCCAGTTCGGAGCGTTTGCCGACCCTGCCGTCATTCAGGTTGGGAACGATGAAGAACCTCGCCTTCATCTGTCCGGCGGCGGCCTTGCGCAGACGGTCGGTGAACATGAGGAAACTGGCGGTGGAGGGAACCGTCACCAGGTCGTAGTGGAACGGCACGATGATGATGTCCGAGTTGACGAACATGGGAATCAGTCCGTCCGCCTTTAGGCTGCCGGGAGAATCCATGAGTACCACGTCCATGCCCGGCTCGTTGCGCAGCCTTTCCATCAGGGCGGTCATGGCTTGCCTGTCGTCCGCACCGTATGCCAGCACATCGTATGGGATGTGTTCCTCTCCATATTTGCGGATGTCGGCCTTGCGGCACTTGGCCACGGACTGCTGGGTGTCGCAGTCTATTACGAGCACGCGCTTTCCCTTTGTCACCAGGTAGTTGGCGAATGTCACGCAGAGCGTCGTCTTGCCGACGCCTCCTTTCTGGTTGGCGAATGTTACGATGACCGGTGTCTGTATCATGTCCGTGCGATAATTGGTTATGCTCCAAAATTATCATCCGCACAACCTGAAAAACGAAATGCGCAACACTTATATGCTCCGGGTAGTTCAGACTAAGGTGTCCGGAATTATGAAATTCGGGAAATCAGGGTTCATGCTGACCGAAAAGGTTACGGCAGGAAGTCTGTCAGGGACTTTGTACCGTAACCTTTTAGTATTATCATATATCGTTCTGTTATCGCTTTAATGTGCGTCCGTCGTCGATGTCGTCATAATTACCTTTCTGGCCGACTTCCCATTCACGTTTCTCGCTCTGGCTACCTCCTCCTGCATCACGCAGCCGGATATGTCCGCCTGTTTTATGTCCGATGTTTTTGTGGACGGATTGTCTGTCGGTTTGTGACTTATGCGATTTCCTTTTCAACCGTTCAAGATTGAAGCCTTCTTCTGTCAGATTAATGATTATGTGTTCCTTGAAGTTGACGGCATAAGTGCCGTTCCCGTCCTCCCGTATGGTGAAGCCTTCCTCGAAGAGCTTTCCCTTGACGGAACCGGTGGTATCGTCACTGAAAATCTCTCTCAGCCGGTTGACGGCATCCGTGTGGGACCGGGTACGTTCGGGAGTGAGGGTAACAAGGTCGGGGCGGTTCACCTTGAATATCCTGCAGAGCATGTCCCGTTCGGCTTCGGTGGCCGGTTTGAATTTTTCAACCCGTTCGATACGGTTGTTGCGGTCGATGGCTTCCGCCATGAACGGTTTCAGAGGACGTGACTGCCCGTTAAAATAGATGACACCTTTCTTGATGTAGGCGTGCTGCCTGCGTATCTTGCCGTAAATCTCGCCCTGGGTTATCTTGGGGTTGAGCGTGAGCAGGCGGTCTATGTAGTCCTCGATGCGGTCAAACCGCTGTTCGGGGGTGGCGAAGTCCAGCAGCTCGTCCACGGCCAGCACCCTTGCACCGTGGATGACGGTCTTGTTATGGTGGTCCACTACCATGTAACCGTAAGGCGCGTCTTTCTTGCCGAAGAACACGATGTCAATGCCGAACTTGCCTTTCAGTTCCTTTTGCAGCTCTTCCTTATTGGTACTCACGTCCCGGTATTTTTTGAGGATGCTTCTTAATTGCCGACATCGTGCCCTGTCCGTATGGCCTCTTTTATACAACGCCTCTATGTCGGAGAGGGGAAGCTTGTGTTGCACCTTTCCGCCGTGCTTGATGAATACGGTTCCGTCTTTCTGATAGACCTCGTAGCCCATGGAGGTCATCACCGCCTTGTACTGGGCAAAGGAGGAGAAAGTGTACTGTCTGGCAGTCTCCATATCCTTGTCTGTCTTCTGTTTCCTGTTGGTTCCCAATATCTTGTCAATGGCTTCCTGCGAGCGTCTGCGCTCGTGGTCGTGTACAATCTTCCTGCCGTTGGGTGCGATGCGAGAGGTGACGATGTGCAGGTGGGTGTTGTCGGTGTCATAGTGGGAATAGACAAGCAGCGGCTGTCCGGGTTCCGCATAGCCCATTTCCCGGAGATATTGGTGGGCGAACTCCAGCAGCTCGGTTTCCGACTTCTCGTGTCCCTTGCAGGATATGGCCACATGGAACTGCGCCTTCTGTATCCGGCTGTTCCGGGAGGTATATTCCCGGAGATACTTGACCAGTTCATCGGGGGTGGGTCTACCAAATGTTCCGAGTGCCCCGAAATTCTGGATTTCGAGTAAACGGGCTACACCTTTCGCAACTTTCCGCTCATTGTAACCGACTGCGTGGAAGTTCGGGCTTCCGGGTAATATGGTTGCTATCATTTGGGTTGGATTGATTGGGAGTTCGGGATATTCAGAGCTTGACGGCCTTTTTGGTGACTTCTTCCAGTTCCCTTTTTATTTCGTTCAGGGTGTCCTGTGTCTCACGGATAACCGGCATCAGCACCTCACGGAGATATTCCGGTGGCAGCAACCCGGCAACCGAAAGTTCGTTGGCTCTCTTGACCGACTGGTTCAGGTTGCCGCCTATATGGGAAAGCTCGTTATGGTACTTCCGGTAGAACTCACCGAGTGCCTGGATGAGTTTGAGTTTCTGTCTCACATCGACACGGGTGTATTCTTCAAGTGCCTTGCGCACATAACTGCTCACTGTTTTATAGACGGAAGAAGAAGCCTCTTTCTTAAACAGTTCCACTTCTTCCAATGTCATTCGTACCTTGATGTACTTGGTCATTTGCTTCTTCATACGATGATAACTTGTTTTCGGGTTTCCCGGAACTTCTTTCGCAGGGCGAAACAGCGGCATTGCCGCTCCGATGCGCAGCAGTCGGCAAGTTACCTTTGTGGAAGCTAAACGGAGTTTTGTGGCCACAAAGGTACAACTTGCCTGACAAATCCTGCAACGCAGTTCGATGTCCTCCGGGGTTCATTCTTGCACCAAAATTACCGAATAAAACGCCTTGCGGAGAAATGCACAACAGAATTGTAGGTTTCCACCCGGAAGTCCCGGAACACGGATAATCCGATATGACGGATAACCCGGTCATTGATAATAAGAATACTTCATTTCGAGATAGTCCGAAAAAAATATCTGTGATATAATGAAAGTTCACTCACCTGATTTGTGAGAATTTGAATAGTCGGATAAGTAATACAGACGGATACGTACAGCCATAATATTAGGGCATCAAGTGATGTGAGAATAGAAGTTGAAATGAGCGGATGTTTCAAGTTTGGCGGTATGTTGAAGCTGTTTTCGGGAGTTTGAGTAATCAGGACATCAGGGGAAATGAAGAGTTCGGTATCAGTATCAGGCAATGGACTGTTTACTGAAAAATGTGTTTTGAAATGACTTACGGACTTTGATAAATGGGTTGTTCTTATGATAGTCCCACAGTTTCCCATATCCGAATATTTCGGTTTGTTCGGTTACCCATTTTCTTATATTTTTCTTTGTAATTTACTGAATATAAAGGTGATGATGCTTTGATATATGACTATTTTTCAGTACCTTTATACTATAGAACCGGGATTTTAGAATATCAAGTTTCATTAAAAAAGTAACCTTGTATGTTTGAATTGTTGTTGCTGATATACCTGTTTCCGATAGTAGTGATAGTAATACTGCTGTTCAGGCTGGCGAGATGGCTTGTCCGAAATACATTCAGGCTGCTGTGGTGGTTTGTGAGGAACTTCTTTGTCCTGCTGGGCAAAGGTCTGACACGGGCTTTCACGCTGATTATGACGGGTAGGATTTTCAACCGGTAGGGAAAGATAAAGCCGTACCTGCCGGGTATGACCGATACGGCTCTGTGAACGGTGGGTAAGTTCTTCCCTTTACGTTGATAATTCTTTGGCTGACTGCCTGCTAAAACCCCTTGCCTTTGCTACGTTCATATACGACCTCCTTTTTGGAATCACAATTCATGAGACGGAATTGTACTGTACATCCCGTTGGAATATCACTCGGAAGTTTTGCTGCCAATTTACTTATGACTTGATCCACATTGCTGAACCCTATATCAGTAAGTTCACTGACGACATCACCCTTAAAATAGGCGCGGCCATAAATCATCATTTTCTTGGATATGCGGAACATCTTGTCTGCCGGTTCTTCTATATCACGGGCTTTGCCTTGCTTACTTTTCTTACTGCTGAAAAAGATGAAGTCTATTACTTTTGCATTAAGTTCCCAAGCTGGAGTAAAATCTATTTTCACATACCCTCTCGTTACATTCAGTCCGTGGCTGTGGTTCATGCCGAATGCCACTTCATAAAGGTTGGCATCACAGTCATTCTGTGCAATGGTCGCCCATGTATGACGGAACGTATAGTAGCAGTAGTAGTCCTCTTTCTTCATTCCCATATCCGCACAGATCTTTCGGATTCCGTTGTTTACGTTTGCATTGAAACTGTCTGAATTACTGTACCTTTTGTGAAAATTGAACAGGTATTCCTCGTTCTCATCATGGGAGAGGTATTTGTCAAATGTGGACTGGATGAACGGCTCGACACGCATTTCAATATACGCTTCGTCCCTGCGGCTGTGGCGGGTCTTTGCCCGTTTGTAACCGATAATACCATCCTTATAATTCTCCTTTTTGAGTTCGTACAAGTCAACCGTGTTGATGCCACCAAGGCAAAGGGAGAGAAGCGACACATCACGGGCAAGTTCCGGTAGGGAAGAAATCATCTTCGTTTCCGGTAGTGGCCGGTTGAAAAACTCACGGCAGGCTTCGGCACTGATGGCACGTTGTACACCGTTGTCTGATTTTGGAATAGTAATTTTCTCCCACGGATTGAATTTTATACGTTTAATTTCTCTTTCTTCGTCATTGTACTCTATAATGGCCTTTTTGAAAATTTGGCGAATACAAGTTGGATACATTTCTTTTGCTCGTTTTGTATGAGACAAATTTTCTATCCATTTTTTCAAAACTGCTGTAGTTAGATGGCTGAACATTATACGAGTTGTTCCTAAATAACGTTCCAAATGGTTTACGGCAAGTTGATAATTTCTTGCATTTCTTTCAAAGCCTTCTTTTTCCATGCAACTAACAAAGGTTCTGGCATATTCACTGAAACAAACTTCTTCTGCTGTTTTAAGCAAATAATCAATGACTTCCTTAACATCCCATAAAGATGTATTTATTCGATTTAGTCTATCTGTATATTGCCTTATGAGCATTGAACAGTATTCATTTACTACTGGATCAATCAATTCCCCATTGCTCGTAATATGATTCTTGTCCACAATTTTATCGGTCTTGATATATCCAGGTTTACGATTGTGTACTATCCGTATGTACACGGAATAGAGACCATCAATTCTTGGCTTTCTCACCATTACTTTTAATGTTGTCATATGTACTTTAATTTTATAGCTGCTATAGCCTTTTAAGTTGGTGTAAGCAGGTGTAAACAATACAGGGATTTGGTGTAAGCAGAGTGTAAGCAAATACGTTCATTTGGCTCATTTTATGCGGTCAAATGTACGAACCGCCTAAACGCAACTCAGGCTGTAATTACCACTAAAAGCAGTGAATTACAGCCTGATATCAAGTTTTAATTTTATAAAGTCGCTATTCTTGCGAATGCTCTATTGCAGCCTGCGCCGCCGCCAGGCGTGCGATGGGCACGCGGAACGGAGAGCAGCTCACGTAGTTCAGACCTGCGAAGTGGCAGAACTCCACCGACGAAGGTTCGCCTCCGTGTTCGCCGCAGATGCCGCATTTGAGGTTTTCGCGTGTGCCGCGGCCTTTGAATACCGCCTCGCGGATCAACTGTCCCACGCCGTTGCGGTCGAGGATCTGGAACGGGTCGTTCTTCAGAATGCCTTTCTCCAGGTAGATCGGCAGGAACTTGGCGATGTCGTCGCGCGAGAAGCCGAGCGTCATCTGCGTCAGGTCGTTGGTGCCGAACGAGAAGAATTCGGCGACTTCGGCGATCTGGTGGGCGGTGACTGCCGCACGCGGAACTTCGATCATCGTGCCGACCATGTATTCCAGGCGGTCGTTACGTTCGGAGAAGACCTTCTCGGCCGTCTGGTCGATGATGTTCTTCTGGTAACGCAGCTCCTTGTGGTTGCCCACCAGCGGCACCATGATCTCCACGTGTACGGGAATCCCCGTTTTCTTTACGTTCATAGCTGCCTCGATGATGGCCCGGGTCTGCATCTCGGTAATTTCGGGATAGGTGTTGCCTAGGCGGCAGCCGCGATGGCCCAGCATCGGATTGACTTCTGCCAGCAACTCCACTTTGGCCGCGATCTTTTCGTAGGGAACGTTCATGTCCTTGGCCAGTTCGCGCTGTTCCTTCTCGAAGTGGGGGACGAATTCATGCAAGGGGGGATCGAGCAGGCGGACCGTCACGGGATGGCCCTGCATCGCCTTGAACAGCCCCTCGAAGTCGCTGCGCTGCATCGGCAGTAACTTGGCGAGTGCTACGCGGCGGCCGGCTTCGTCGTCGGCGAGAATCATCTCGCGTACGGCCTTGATGCGGTCGCCTTCGAAGAACATGTGTTCCGTGCGGCAGAGACCGATACCTTCGGCGCCGAACATAAAGGCCTGCGCCGCATCTTTCGGCGTGTCGGCGTTGGCGCGTACTTTCAGCACCGAGTATTTGCGGGCCAGCTCCATGAGCTGTCCGAAGTCGCCGCTCAGATCGGCGGCCTGCGTAGCCACCTGGCCGAGATAAACTTCGCCCGTCGAACCGTTGAGCGAAATCCAGTCGCCCTCCTTGATTTCATATCCGTTTACGCGGATCGTACGTGCCTTGTAGTCGATCTGCAGCTCGCCTGCACCCGATACGCAACACTTGCCCATGCCGCGCGCTACGACCGCGGCGTGGGAGGTCATGCCGCCGCGTGCGGTCAGGATGCCGGCGGCGTCGAGCATGCCCTTCAGGTCTTCGGGCGAAGTTTCGATGCGGACCAGAATCGCACGTTGGTTTTTCTCCTTGAGCATTTTTTCGGCATCTTCGGCGAAGAATACCACCGGACCGGTCGCTGCGCCCGGCGATGCGGGCAGTCCCTTCACGATGACTTTGGCGTTTTTCATCGCCGTCTTGTCGAAAACGGGGTGGAGCAGCTCGTCGAGTTTGGCCGGCTCACAGCGCAGTACGGCGGTCTTTTCGTCGATCAGGCCTTCGCGCAGCATGTCCATGGCGATCTTCACCATCGCGGCGCCTGTACGCTTGCCGTTGCGACACTGGAGCATCCAGAGTTTGCCGTCCTGGATCGTGAATTCGATGTCCTGCATATCCTTGAAATACTGCTCCAGGTGGTGCTGTATCTCGTTGAGTTCTTTATATACGGCCGGCATCACCTCTTCGAGCGAGGGGTATTTGCTGCGACGCTCGGCTTCCGATACGTTCTGTGCTTTCGCCCAGCGACGCGAACCCTCGATGGTGATCTGCTGGGGTGTACGGATACCCGCTACCACGTCTTCGCCCTGCGCGTTGATCAGGTATTCGCCGTTGAAGAGGTTCTCACCCGTTGCGGCGTCGCGCGAGAAGGCTACGCCCGTCGCGGAATTCTCTCCCATGTTGCCGAATACCATGGCCTGTACCGATACGGCCGTGCCCCACTCGGCGGGGATGTTGTTGAGTTTGCGGTAGAGGATGGCGCGTTCGTTCATCCACGATCCGAACACGGCGCAGATGGCTCCCCACAGCTGGTCCCACGGACAGGTCGGGAAATCCTCGCCGGTCTGCTTCTTCACGGCGGCCTTGAAGTTCTTCACCAGCTCCTTGAGGTCGTCGGTCGTCAGGTCGGTGTCGTTCTTCACGCCCTTCTTGGCCTTCTGCTCCTCGATGATCACCTCGAACGGGTCGTGGTCTTCCTTCGAAACGGGTTTCATGCCCAGCACCACGTCGCCGTACATCTGTACGAAGCGGCGATACGAATCCCAGGCGAACCGCGGGTTGCCCGTGCGCTTGGCCACGGCCTCCACGGCCTGGTCGTTCATGCCCAAGTTGAGGATGGTGTCCATCATGCCGGGCATCGAGGCGCGTGCGCCCGAACGTACGGATACGAGCAGCGGCATCTCCTTGTCGCCGAATTTCATGCCGGTCAGTTTCTCGATGTTCTTCATCGCCTTTTCGACCTCGGGGCGGAGCATCTCGATGACGGCCTCTTTGCCGTGCTTGTAGAATTCCGCACACACTTCCGTGGTGATGGTGAATCCCGGGGGCACGGGGATGCCGATAAGGTTCATCTCCGCAAGGTTCGCACCCTTGCCGCCGAGCAGTTCACGCATTTTGCCGTTTCCTTCGGCCTCTTTGTTGCCGAAGGTATAGACCCGTTTTACGTCTGCCATAACTTTTTTGGTTTTGAATTATAGTATAAATATAAAAATTTTTTCTTTTACCTCACCCTTAAAGCCGAAAAATTGCGGTGACGTTTCCGTTACCGCATCCGTAAAATGCATTTCCGTCGAAGGGATTGCGAAAATACGAAAACTTTTCGAAATATCCAAAAAATTCTACCGGATGTAAATGAATACCGGAAGCGAATAACCGTAGCCGCCGCGATAAACCCCGCGGGAGTAGGTCGTGAGGGGGTTACCGCTCTTTTGGTCAACCAGATAGCGGCGTGCGAAAACGTCGCCCTCCGAGGTGGTCAGCGCCGTGTCCGCGAGGATACGGTCGCGCATCTGCCACCGTCCGCCGCGCCGTACCGTGCCCCGTCCGGCCTGTTCGGCGCGCCGGGTCGCGTCGCGCAGTCCCCAGCGTCCGGGGTCGGGGAGATCCGAGCGTCCCAGCACGATCAGTTTCACGTGCGGACGCTCCGCACGCAGGTCGCGCACGACCCATTGGGCCATGCGTGCGTCGCCGCACAGCGCCAGCCCCACGGTGTCGCGTCCGAGTTCGCCCTCGACGTAGAGGTAGCGGCGTCCCGGCTCGTCGCGGGTCGGGTAGAAGAGGTCCCCGTAGTAGAGCAGCGCAAAATCCATTCCGTCGAGCGAATTGAGCGTGCGGTGGAGGTAGGAGTAGTCGCCCCGGCAGGCGGCGGCGATGTCGCGCACGACCTGTTCGTTTTCGACGCCCCACAGGGCGACCAGGGGCAGGGCCATCGAGTCGATCACGGCAGCCGTGTTGCGGATTTTACGCGCGTAACGCTCTGCGGTCCAATGCAGACGGCCTTCGGGCGTGTAGTCTGCGTCGTCGTAGAAAAGCGCCGGGACGGTGTCGTAAATCCGGTCCACGTCGTAGAAAGCGATTCCTATGGGGCGTTGCCCGTAAGAGTGGCAATTAAAAATTAAGAATGAAAAATTGAGAATTATCAGCAGACGCAGCCACATGGTTCCGCTGGTTTAGAGAGGTTGTTCGGGCAGGAAATCGCGGGGCGAGCAGCCGAGGAATTTGGCGATTTCGTTGATGTGGTTGAGGTTGTATTTCGAAGGACTTTTGGGGCTTTCCACTTGGCTGATAAATCCGTCGCTCACCCCGATTCCGTAGGCTAAAGTCGCTTGTGAAACACGTTGAGCCATCCGCTCTTTGCGGACAGCTGCACTGACGTATTTATCGAACGCGCTTTTCGGTTTCACAAACATCTGTTTAAATATTGTAAAACTAAAAAAGATGCCAGAGTGAAAGTTTAGTTATAACTTAAATTCGCTTACGTATAGGTAGATGTTTTATCTCTTTTATCGGATTTATGGACATTTTGTGTTTCGTTCGCCCCAGCCTCCCCCCTGGGGGCGAACGACGGGCGCGGTGCGCCCGGAAGATTATCCGCACCGGGAGGGATGCGTCCGGGACAAGTGGGAAGCACAGAAGCCTACGACCGCCCTTGTGAGCGGTTTAAACCGCCGCATTCTCGCTTGGAGCGGAAAAAGAACGTTGTGCAGGCGGAGCGTTAAAAAACGGGGCCGGTTTGCTTGCAAACCCGCGAAGGCGCCCGTTTTAGCGATGCCAAACAACGTTCCCGCGAAAGCGACATGCGGATGGTTTTGGGTACCTTTTGCCACCAAAAGGTACAAAGCCTCCGCGGCATACGCCGCGGTTAAGGCTGCTTTGCCGACCAAAAAGCGGCAAACAACACCAGTCGAAGAGTGCAAATATCTTTTGCAGCCGGGAGATACGCAAAAAATCCCCGCGTTGAAAACGCAGGGATTCAGTCGCCGGACTGCGAAACCCGGCGCAATGCGCCCGGACTACCGGATTCCGTATTTGCGCAGGATCTTCCGGATACGGGGCAGCCGCTCCGAGATCATGCGGTCGTAGCCCAGGTCGGAACCGTGGTCGCAGTCGATGGTTCCCTCGGCGTCCCGGCCGAAGAACCATTCGCCGTCGAGGAAGTAGACGTTGTCGTATTGCTTCGCCAGCCGCCGCATCATCCCGTCCGCGGTGTCGATCCGCTCGCGGTGGAATTTCGCGGCCTCCTGATCGAGGTTGCCAGCGGTGTGCCAGTGGGTCTGCATGAAGATCAGCGGTTTGTCGGGATGGGCCTTGACGAGCGTCGCCACGAACGCGTCGAGGCGCTCGCGGATCATCTTCGGGGAGGGGTTCGAAAAGGCGTCGAACAGGAAGGCGTCGGCGTCGGTCTCGGCGAGCAGCCGCGCGAATTCGGGTTGGAGCATGCAGTTGCCGCTGTACCCCAGATTGACGAACTCGATGCCCGTCATGCGGCTCATGCGCGCAGGATAGGTCATGCCCGGGCGGCTGGCCGAAGCTCCGTGGGTGACGCTCGATCCGAAGACGATCACGCGGTGCTTGTAAGGCGATTCGAGCGGCGTAACGGATGCTCCTTCGTCCACGCCGATCTCCAGCGTCAGCAGTTCGCTCCACGCCGGCAGGTAGAGCATGCACTCCTTGGGCTGTCCGTCCATGTGCTCGACGATGGTGCTGGCGTGCCGGTCCTGTAATCCGGGACGTGCCGCACCGGCCATCGTCCATACGCCGTTTTCGCGGACGTAGAGATCCATGCCGCGTTGCAGGACCGGGGTCATGTTCCAGCCGTAGTTGCGCGGTGCGGTGGTCCAGCGGGCCTCGATCCGGCGGCTGTCGGTGGTGAAAAGCACGGCCACGCCGGCCGGGTAGCCGCAGTAGTGGCGGATGGTGGCGTTGTCGAAACGGTAGCGCGTCGTGTCGACCCGGTAATAGGGATGCCCCTCCATCGGGCAGGTGCGGCCGATGATGGTCAGCGTCGAGGCGTCGACATACTTTTGCGCCGATGCGGCGTGAAACATCGACAGCCCGGCTGCAATGAATAATAGGTGTTTTATCATGGTTGGTTTGAGTTGGTCAGCCTTCGATCACGCCCGATCCGACCAGCTGGTCGCCGTCGTACCACGCCGCGAACTGTCCGGGGGTGATGCCCCGCTGGGGCCGGTCGAAAACGAGGTAAGCCCCTTCGTCGCGGACGAACAGCCGCGCGCCCTGCAAGGGCTGGCGGTAGCGGATGCGGACGGAGAACCGGGCGCTCTGCCCGGCGGTCAGCTCCCGGGCGGGGTTCACCCAGTGGATTTCGCCGGGCGCGATGTGCAGCGCGGGGCGCCACAGCCCGGGGTGGGCGTCGCCCTCGCCGACCCAGATCACGTTCTGCACCGTGTCCGTGGCGAGGATGAACAGCGACTCCCTGCGGCCTCCGATGCCGAGTCCCTTGCGCTGTCCGATGGTGTAGTAATGGGCGCCGTTGTGCTCGCCGATCTTCTTGCCGTCGCGCACGGTGTAACGCCACGGTTCGGCCAGCGCCGCGAGTTGTCCGGTCGTCGGCTCTCCCTCCGCCGGGACCTCCTCGCGCACGTATTTCGGCCATGCGGGGAGTATTTCGTGGATGTTGCCCTTTTTCGGGGCGAGCTTTTGCTGGAGGAAGGTCGGCAGGTCGACCTTGCCCACGAAGCAGATGCCCTGCGAATCCTTGCGTTTGGCCGTGGCGAGACCCTGCTCCTCGGCGATGCGCCGCACCTCGGGTTTGAGCAGTCCGCCGACGGGAAACAACGCCCGGCTGAGCTGCTCCTGCGAGAGCTGGCAGAGGAAATAGCTCTGATCCTTGTTGGGATCGCTGCCTGCGAGCAGCTTATGGATCGTCCTCCCGTCAGGCAGCGTCTCTTCCGCCTTGCGGCAGTAGTGGCCCGTGGCCACGTAGTCGGCGCCCAGCTTCAGCGCCTCGCGCAGGAATACGTCGAATTTGATTTCGCGGTTGCACAGCACGTCGGGATTGGGCGTGCGGCCCCGTTCGTATTCGGCGAACATGTAATCCACGACACGCGTGCGGTAGTCTGCCGAGAGGTCGACCACGTGCAGCTCGATGTCGAGTTTCCTGGCCACGAGTTCGGCGAAAACCCGGTCGTCGTGCCACGGACAGTCGCCTTCGAGCGTTCCCGTCGTGTCGTGCCAGTTGATCATAAAAAGCCCTACGACCTCATGCCCCTGCTCCTTGAGGAGCCAGGCCGCCACCGACGAATCGACGCCGCCCGAAAGTCCGATTACCACCCGTGCCATCCTTATTCCAATGTCAAGAGTCCTTCGGGCAGCACCAGGTGCATCGTGCGCCCCTCGAAGTCGATGCGGGCGATGAACTCCTCGACGGCGGGGACCAGCACCTGCCGTCCGCCGATCTCCAGTTCGAACAGCGGATTGGCGTCGCTGTCGTAGTAGTCGGTGACCGTCCCGCAGAGTTTCCCGGAGGCGCATGCCCCGGTTTCGCCGGCGGCGGTCGCCGCCCTTCCGGACGAGGCTCCGGCCTCTTCGGCCACGACCGCGAAGCCGATCAGGTCTTCGAGGTAAAATTCGTCGTCGTCCTCTTCGCCGTTCATCTCGATCCGGAATTCCAGCCCGACAAGCTCCTGCGCCCTGCGCTCGGTGTCGAAATCGGCGAATGTCGCCGTGGCTCCCGACTGGCCGCGGCGTTCGAAACGCTCGCACCAGAGCGGAACCTCCAGCGCGTCAATGGTGACGCGCAGCGGGGTGTCGGTCGTGAAATCCTCGGGGAAAGCGGGGTAGAGCGAGAGCATCACTCCGCCCTCCGTGCCGAAAAGTTTGTTGATTCTGCCTGCGGGAACGATCATGTCGGTTGAATTATGGCGTAAAAATACAAAAAAAACGGTAATCTTCCCGTGGGAAGTTTACCGTTTTTATTCGGATCGGGAAACGTCTTGCCGCGTCCCTTCCCTGTGTCGCCTTATTATTCGGCGGCGGGAGCTTCCGGAGCGGCCTCTTCGGCAGCAGTCTCCGCAGCGGCAGCCTCGGCGGCCTCACGGGCGGCAGCCTCGGCAGCGGCCTTCTTCTCGGCGATTGCGGCAGCGCGCTCCTCCTTGATCTTGGCCTCGGCAGCCAGACGGGCCTTCTCGGCCGACTTGGCGTCGGTGGCCAGCTTGTTGGTCTTGGCTTCGATCTTGCCGGCTTTGGCTTCCATCCACTTGTTGAAGCGGGCTTCTGCCTCGGTTTCGGTGAACGCACCCTTGGCGACGCCGCCCAGCAGGTGTTTCTTGTACATTACGCCCTTGTACGAGAGGATAGCCCGACAGGTGTCCGTAGGTTGTGCGCCTTTCTGTAACCAATCCAGGGCTTTCCCGAAGTCCAGGTCGATCGTAGCAGGATTCGTGTTGGGGTTGTAGGTTCCCAGCTTCTCGATGAATTTACCATCACGTGGCGCTCTGCTATCTGCGGCAACGATGTGATAGAAGGCATAACCCTTCTTACCGTGACGTGCCAGACGAATTTTAACAGCCATTTGCTATAAAATTTTGTTGTAGTTAATAAAAAACGCTCACCCCTTCGGGCTTTTAAGCCTGCAAATGTAGGGAAAATATTCCGCCCGGCAAAATAAATGCCCTAAAAAACTGCATTTCACGGCTGTGACGGGGTTGTCCGGAAGAATGGGACGGGCCGCTTCGGGTTGTTGCGGGGCGGGTCGGAAATGAAAGACGGATTGAATTCAATTGCCTGAAAACCAATCCGTCCGTTGTGATCCCGGCGGGATTCGAACCCACGACCGACAGCTTAGAAGGCTGTTGCTCTATCCAACTGAGCTACGAGACCATCGTTGAAACAACGCTGCAAAAGTAAGAAATTTCGGGCCAACTGCAAACTTATCGTCCGATTTCTTGCTCCGGACCCGGACGGTCCGCCATACTCCGGAAAAACGGTCCCGGCTCTATTTCGTGAGGTATTTGTCGAGATACATTTTCAGTTCGCGCGGCATGACGGGCTTGGTGATGAATCCGTTGCATCCCGCCTCCTCGGCGACGCGCCGGTCGGTGTCGAAAGCATAGGCCGTCTGCATGATGACGGGCAGACTGTCCGTATGGAGCCGAATCTCCTTCAGCGCCTCGATACCGTCCATCACAGGCATTTTAATATCCATCAATACGGCGTCGGGATTGTGCGATAGCGCATACGCCACTGCCTCCTTGCCGTTCTTCGCCCAGAGCAGGTCATACTCTTTCTTGAGGATTATTTCCAGCAGCTTGTAATTGCTTTCCACGTCTTCTGCAATCAGGATCAACGGCTTACGTTCGGATGTATTGTTGTCTGTCATTGTGTATTACGTTGCAGTTCCCGCAAATATAGGAAATTTTTTCCAAAACCGTCGTTCGTCAACGGTAAAATGTTCCTTCGAAATGCGTTGCGTTTCCGCATCCGTCGGTGACCGAAAGACGCACGGCGTGGGTGCGCCGCTGCGCCGGCGCGTCGAAGAAATGAACCAGCGTTCCTTTCATCGGAAAACGGTCGCAGGGAACCCATTTGCCGTCGATGTGCAGCCTCCACGAGGCGATGCCCGAGAAGTTGTCCGCGGCGCGGAACCGCACCCCTTCGGCCCGGGTGAGGTCGGCGCCTTCGGCGAAGAGCGGACGGATCGCGGGCGGCAGCGTGTCGGCTACGATCGCCAGGTCTCCGGCCGTCCGCACCGAAGCCGTCACCGCGCCGTCGGCATATGCGCCTCCGACGCAGGCCAGCGAGCCTCTGCGCGTGCGTACGGCCAGTTGGGCGCGTAGTTGCAGCGGGCGCGGCACGCTGCCGCGGAGCGTGACCTCCACGGCGCGGAAAAGGGGCGTCGCGGGGTCGAAGAAACGGTAGGCGGGCGAGAGCACGACGACGCCCGAATCCGCCTGCGGGGCCTCTCCGAGTCCGGGACGGACGAAGATCGGCTCGTAAATCGTCCCTTCGGGAATGCGGACCTCCGCCTCGCGTCCGACGCGCAGGACCGAAGTCCGGTCGGGCCGCAGCGTCACGGCCGTGGTGTCGGCCTCGGCGCGGAACTCCCCGGCGCGTCCGCGGACGGCGAATTCCAGCGTCGAGACATTGCCGCAGTCGTCCTCGGCCTCGATGCGGATGCGGCGCACCTGCCCTTCCGCCGTGCGTATCAGCCCGCGTTCCGCCATCGTCGGGTAGAAACTGTCGGGCGCGCCCTCCAGCTGGGCCAGGCGGATCGCCTCGTTGCGCGAATTGATTTGTATCGGGTAACAGCTCACGGCATCGCTGCAACGCGATATGTCGTAGGTGAAGCTGTCCATGCGGAATTCGAAGCAGGGGATGCCGTCCGCGAAGGCTGTGACGCGCCATACCCCGAAGGTGTTCCAGACATCGTTGCGGCGGTCGGTGACTTCGGCCACGAAATAGCCCCTGCGGCCTACGCCGACGGGTCCGTCGTGCGTCAGGGCGTAACGGCCTGCGGCCGTGCGGATCACGGCGTAGCTCTCCGGGACGCTGCGCACGGGCACGCCCTGCACGGTGTCGACCTCGACGTAGTGCAGGCGCACGATGCGCGGCGGATATTCGTCCCTGGGGCGGATGATTCCTTCGCGGACGGGGTTGTAGAGCCGCTGGGTCTCCGTGTCGCGGATTTCGTAATGGAGGTGCGGGCCGCCCGACGAACCGCTGTCGCCCGAGTAAGCCACCACGTCGCCCTGCTTCACGGGCCAGGTTCCGGGACCGAACCAGAGGTTCACGCCGTTCGAACGGCGTTCGTAACGCTCCCTGCGCACGTGCCGCTCGATGTCGTCGCGGAAACGCCGGAGGTGGCCGTAGACGACCGTCGTGCCGTTGCGGAGCGTGAGGTAGACGGCGCGCCCGTAGCCGCCCGCCTGCAATACCACGCGCGAAACGTAGCCGTCGGCCGCGGCCACGACCGGTTTGCCCTCCTCGGCGTCGGTCTTGATGTCCACGCCCGCATGGAAATGCCCGGGACGGATTTCGCCGAAATTGGCCGAGTAGAGCCGTTGTTTGAGCTCCCGCAGGGGGTAGATGTAGTCGTTGGGGGCGAGTTGCTGGCCTTGTGCCCCGAGGCAGGCCGTCGTAAGCAGAAAAAGTATTAGAAATCGTTGCATGTGTCCGTCTCCCTGACCATTGCCGAGGCTGCGTCCATGACGGCCTCGTAGTCGTATCCGAGCGAAAGCCCGTAGCGTATCAGTTTGGTTTTCAGTTCGTATGGCGAGGTGTATTTCACCGTCCGGGCCTTGCGTTCGAGCTGCTGCGCGAGCCGCTCGCCCATTGCCGGACGGTCGGCCTGCGACAACGCCGCGTCGATCCGTTCCTTCGAAACCCCCTTGCGTTGGAGCGCCGTGCGGATTTTGTACTCGCCCCAGCCGCTGAGCCGCAGTTTTTCGCGCACGAAGGCCTCGGCGTAGCGGCTGTCGTCGATAAAGCGGTCGCGCACCAGCCGGCCGAGCACCTGCTCGGCATCCTTTTCCGCCACTCCCCAGCCGCGCATCAGCCGCCGGGCGTCGCCCTCCGACTTTTCGGCGCGGGCGCAGAGGCGCATCAGCGCCGCGAGCGCCTCGTCGGGCGTTTTGTCGCGTTTTTTCCTTATTTCAGCCGGGTGCATACCATGCGCGGTTTTCCGAAGAGGTCCTCGCGGACCTCGGTGTCGGTGTATCCTTCGGCGCCGAGCATGCGGACGATCTCCGCCGCGGCGCGTTCGTAAATCTCGAACCAAAGACGTCCGCCGGGCGTCAGCATCTGCCGTCCCGCCCGGGCGATGGCGCGGTAGAAACGGATGGCGTCGTCGTCGGGGACGAACAGCGCCAGGCCGGGTTCGTGGTCGCGGACGTTGGGGTGCATCGCCGCGCGGTCGCTCTCGGGAACGTAGGGCGGATTCGATACGATCGCGTCGAACCGCTCCGGAAAAGCCTCCTCCAGCCCGTTCAGGGCATCGGCTTTGCGGAGCGTGACCGCCGCGCCGAGTTGTTGGAAATTCTCCGCCGCCACGGTCAGCGCGTCGTCCGAGATGTCGGCGGCGAAGACCTCCGTCCCGGGCATCCCCAGAGCCAGCGAAGCCGCGATGCAGCCGCTGCCCGTCCCTACGTCCAGCAGCCTCCGGGCTTCGCGCTCTCCGTGCAGGATTGCGTCGACCAGCTCTTCGGTTTCGGGCCGCGGGATCAGAACCCCTTCGCGTACGGCGAAGCGGCGGCCGTAAAATTCCGTGTGTCCGACGACGTATTGCAACGGCTCGCCCGCAGCCAGACGGGCTGCGGACTCTTCCAGCCCTTCGACGGCGAGTTCCGCTTCCGGGTCGGTCAGCAGGGCCGACGGCGAAAGCCCCGAAAGCTCCGCCACGGCGGCCAGCGCGATGCTGCGGGCTTCGCGTGCGTCGTAAAGTCCCGTGAGCCGTGCGGCCAGCGCGTCGATGCTCCCGCGGCGCGTCATTGGCGGATGAAGTTGGCCAGGGCGATGGCCACGGCGGCTTCGACGACCACCGCGCCGCGCAGGGCGACGCAGACGTCGTGGCGGCCGTGGATTTCCAGCGGTTCGACCCTGTTGGTCGCCAGGTTGTAGGTGATCTGTTCGCGGCCGATGCTCGGCGTGGGTTTCAGCGCCGCGCGCACCACGATCTCGTTGCCGTTGGTGATGCCTCCGTTGATGCCCCCGGCGTTGTTGGTCGCCGTCGTGCCGTCGCAGTCGGTGAAGCTGTCGTTGTTCTCCGAGCCGCGCAGACGCGCTCCGGCGAATCCGCTGCCGAATTCGACCCCCTTGACCGCCGGGACGGCGAACAGCAGGTGGGCGATCATGCTTTCGGCCGAGTCGAAGAAGGGCTGTCCCAGGCCGAGGGGCACGCCCTGCACGCGGCATTCGACGATGCCGCCCACCGAGTCGCGGTCGGCCGCCGCGGCATGCAGCACCTCGTTGAAACGTTCGGGGTCGGTGCAGCCGCCGATCTCGGTCAGCCGGGTCGCGAAGCGGATGCTTGCGGGCAGCATCTTTTTGGCCACGACGCCCGCGGCCACCAGCGCCACCGTGAGGCGCGCCGAGAAGTGTCCGCCGCCGCGCGGATCGTTGAATCCGGCGAATTTGTGGTAGGCCACCAGGTCGGCGTGCGAGGGGCGGTAGTGGCGCATGACGGTCGAGTAGTCCTGCGAGTGGGTGTTGGTGTTGGCGAATTCGATGGTCAGCGGCGCGCCCGTCGTGTAGCCGTCGTAGACTCCCGACACGATCTGCGGTACGTCGGGTTCGCGCCTCGGCGTCGTGCCGGGCGCTCCGCTGCGGCGTCGCGCGAGGTCTTCGGCGAAGTCCTCCTCCGAGAGCGGGATGCCCGCCGGGACGCCGTCCAGCGAAATGCCTATCTGGTGTCCGTGCGACTCGCCCCAGATGGCGAGCCGGAAATTGTGTCCGAATTGGTTCATGGGCGGTTTGGTGTTTTAGACCCGAATATGTTCCAGGTCCTCGAAGAACCCGGGATAGCTTTTGGCGACGCTCTCGGCCCCCTCGATCTCCACGGCTTCGTCCGAGCGCAGGGCGGCGACGGCCAGCGACATGGCCATGCGGTGGTCGCCGTGGCTCTGCGTGCGTGCCGCGCGGACCTTTCCGCCGCGTATTTTCATCAGATCCTCCTCCGAGGTGTCGACCTCGATGCCCAGTTTGGCATACTCCTCGCGGATGGCCTCCGAGCGGTTGCATTCCTTGTATTCGAGGCGCGAGGTTCCCCGGATGACGCTCACTCCGTCGGCTGCGGCGGCCAGCGCGGCCAGCGCCGGGAACAGGTCGGGACAGTTCGTGGCGTCGAATTCGAAGGCCCGGAGCGGCCTGTGCAGGGCCGTCACCGAATCCTCCTCGTTGATCACGGCGGCTCCTGCGCGCACCAGCGCGGTGCAGATGGCCGTGTCGGCCTGCTTCGAGAGCATCGAGACGTTGCGCACGGTGACCTCTCCGGCCGTGGCGCCCGCCACCAGCAGCATCGCCGCGGCGCTCCAGTCGCCCTCGATGCTGAAATAGGTCGAACGGTAGCGCTGCCGTCCGGGGATGTAGAACTCCTCGTAGTCGCGCTGGCTGATTTCGATGCCGAAGCGCGCGGCCGTGTCGAGAGTCATATCTAAATAAGGAGTCGAGACCGCTCCGCGTACGTGCAGCGAGGTGTCGCGCCTGGCCAGCGGCAGCGCGAGCAGCAGCCCCGTGATGAACTGCGACGAGACCGACCCGTCGACTTCGGCCTCTCCGCCCTGGATCGGGCCGCAGACCTCGATGGGGAGGAATCCCCCGTTGTCGCGGACCCGCACGCCCAGCCGGCGGAGCGGTTCGAACATCATCTGCATCGGGCGGCGCAGCAGCGAGCCGCGCCCCTCGATGGTGACGGGTGTGGGGCAGAGCGATGCCACGGGCGTGAAAAGACGTGTCGAGAGGCCCGATTCGCCGACGTTGAGCACGCAGCCCTTCGGGGACAGTCCGCCTTCGATCGAGAGCGATGTGGGGTCGACCCGGCGCACCCGCGCGCCGAGCGTCTCGATACATTGCAGGGCGGAACGCGTGTCGTCGCAGAATTCGATGTTGCGCAGCACCGAAACCTCCTCCGAGAGCAGTGCCGCTGCGAGGGCACGCTGTGCATAGCTTTTCGAACAGGGCGGCGTCAGCGTGCCTTTGACGCGGCCCGGCGGAACCGTTTTATCCATATTTACTCATTAACCTCCTGTCCCTTGCGGTTTTTCATCTCCTGCGTCAGCTGATGGCTCTTCTTCAGCTCGAAATGCTGCCCGAGGTAGACCTTGCGGACCATCGGGTCGGCGGCCAGCTCTTCGGCCGTACCCGTTTTCAGGATCTTGCCCTCGTAGAGCAGGTAGGTGCGGTCGGTGATGGCCAGCGTCTCGTCGACGTTGTGGTCGGTGATGATCACGCCGATGTTCTTGTGCTTGAGCGTCGCCACGATCGACTGGATGTCCTCGACGGCGATCGGGTCCACGCCCGCGAAAGGTTCGTCGAGCAGGATGAACGCCGGGTTGATGGCCACGGCGCGCGCGATCTCCGTGCGGCGACGTTCGCCGCCCGAAAGCTGGATGCCGAGGCTCTTGCGGACCTTCTGCAGGCGGAACTCCTCGATCAGCGATTCGACGCGCTCGGCCTGATACTCCTTCGAATATTCGGTCATTTCGAGCACGGCGCGGAGGTTGTCCTCGACCGACAGGCGGCGGAAAACCGACGCTTCCTGCGCCAGATAGCCCACGCCCATCTGCGCGCGCTTGTAGACCGGTTCGTTGGTCAGCTCGGCGACCTGTCCCTCGTCGTTTTCCAGAAAAATGCGTCCTTCGTTGGGCTTGATGAGTCCCACGATCATATAGAAGGTCGTGGTCTTGCCCGCTCCGTTGGGGCCGAGCAGTCCGACGATCTCGCCCTGATTGACGTCGATCGAGACGTGATCGACGACCGTACGGGCTTTATATTTCTTGACAAGTTCGCTTGTGTATAGGCGCATGTTGCTGCATGGTTAAGTTTGCAGCCCCTTCATCCCGAAGCGGTTCCGTATTCGGGCGGATGAGCCGGAACGGGAAGGCTGCGGGCCGGGGCCGTCGCAACAAAGGTATATAAAGTAGGTAAAAACTCCAAACCGCGGGGCCATAATTCTCTCCGGAAAGGGGGCGAAGTCCGGAAATTGTCCGCAGCGGCGGCAAAAAGGTTCCGAACGGCCGCGGAAATGTTCCCCGGCGGCCGGGCGTGCGGGCCGGAGCGTGCGGCGATGTTGTCCCGGCAACTGCGGGGACAATCGGGCCGGGCGTCAGAAGAATCCGATCAGCGCCACTTCGAAGCCGTTGCCGTTCTTGGCTCCCGCCGCCGAGTATTTCGAAAGCGTCCATGCGGCCTGCGCCTTCAGCCGCGGAATGGGCATGTAGAGGAAGCCCACCAGAAAGTCCTGCTGCTTGCCGACCGAGCCGGGCAGGTAGGTGTTGCGTTTGCCGTTGAAGACGTCGTAGCGGATTACGGGCATGTATTTGCCCTTGAATTTGTAGCCTGCGATGAGGTAGTACATCTGTTCGTCGACCTTGCCGCGTGTCTTTTCCCCCGTCGTCTTGTCTGTGTAGGCCGCGGAGGAGCCGGTGTGCGCGTATTCGGCCCGGACGAGGATGTGTTCGCTGTCGTACCAGAAGCCGGCGGCGTAGCGCGTCATGGGGATATAGTCCTTCGAAACCGTGTTGTTGGTGTATTCGCCCCAGTTCACCGAGCCTGAAATGCGCAGCTCCCTGAGAGGGAAGAACGTGAGGCGCGCCACGATGTCTTTCGACTTGTTGTCGTCCGAACGGTTCATCTGCGAGCCGTTGAAGAGGGCGAGGTTGTAGGTGAGCATGTCCCAGCCGTCGCGGTGCAGGAACGCGCCCGTGGCTTGCAGGCCGCAGTCGCGTCCGTAGGTGTTGTAGCCCGACACGGCGTTGCGGCAGACCATTTTGAGAATGGCGTGCGAGAAGTTGGGGACTTCGAGCGTGCCGGGCGAGATGTCGTAATTCTCGATGGTCAGCGGAACGGGGAACTGACCGGCCCAGATGTGTATCTGGGGGCGGATTTTGGCCCGCAGGTACATGTCCTGCACGGTGATGAGCGCCTTGCCCTGCTGGTCGGCCGAGCTGGAGAAGCCCTCGAACTGCATCTTGTAGTCGAACGTGCGGGAGATGTCGCCCGTGAGGATCAGACGCATGCGCTTGACGTTGAACGACGACGAATTTTTGCCGTCCGTTCCCCCGACGTTGGTCTGGTAGGTGTAGCCGATCTGTGCATAGCCCGAAAATTTGGGCAGCGCGGCGAGAATCTTCTCGAACCGGGTGATCTTCTTCGAGACCTCTTCCGGCGAAGCGGCGTCGTTGGCGTCGTCGATCTCGGCGGCGCTTGTTCGGGGTGCCGGTCGTGTGCCGGAGCCTTCCGGGGCGGGTTGTGCGGGGAGCGTCTGCGCGGCCGCCGGGAGACTCAGTGCGGCGGTGAACAGCAGTGCGGATAGTAAGCGTTTTTTCATGGCTGACTGGTTATGTCGGTTAATAAGCGTCGGACAGCAAACTGTTTGCAGGGGATCGGGGAACTCTTTTGCATAGAATATGCCATTTTTCCGGGGCGCACGTTCTTGTGTCCGTACCGGAAAGAAACGAAACCATTTCGTTGAGCCGGGCGCGGCCGGGCTTGCTCCAATCGCCGGGACGCTGAATTTTTATCGGTAGATGGTGCGGAATTCCGAATTTTTTGCTAACTTTACCTAAGAATTTGTGAATAAAGAGTAGAATCGGCGAAATGAAACAAAATGAATCGTCCCTGCTGCACGACAAGCTGAAGGAATACTTCGGCTTTTCGTCGTTCAAAGGGAATCAGGAGGCTGTGATCCGCAATGTGCTGGAGGGAAACGATACGTTCGTGCTTATGCCGACGGGCGGCGGAAAGTCCCTGTGCTACCAACTGCCCGCCCTGATCATGGACGGCGTGGCGATCGTCATTTCACCGCTTATCGCGCTGATGAAGAATCAGGTGGACGCCATGCGCACCTTCTCGGCCGATTCGGGGATCGCCCATTTCCTCAACTCGTCGCTCAACAAGACCGCCGTGGCGCAGGTGCGCGCCGACGTGCTGTCGGGAAAGACCAAGCTGCTCTATTTCGCCCCTGAGTCGCTGACCAAGGAGGACAACGTGGCTTTCCTGCATAAGATAAAGGTGTCGTTCTACGCCATCGACGAGGCGCACTGCATCTCGGAGTGGGGGCACGACTTCCGGCCGGAGTACCGCCGCATCCGTCCGATCATCAACGAAATCGGTCCTGCGCCGCTGATCGCCCTGACGGCGACCGCCACGCCCAAGGTGCAGCTGGACATTCAGAAGAATCTGGGCATGTCCGACGCGTCGGTCTTCAAGTCGTCGTTCAATCGCCCGAACCTCTATTACGAAATCCGGCCCAAGCACAACGTGGACCGCGACATCATCCGCTTCATCAAGCAGAACGAGGGCAAGAGCGGCATCATCTACTGCCTGAGCCGCAAGAAGG